>Ga0123342_1006910_pt1 | contig 15404 bp, 13 predicted proteins | sample Turbeawhitnodule_FD_89960 | JGI IMG/M metagenome (GOLD analysis project Ga0123342, IMG submission 89960) | Root nodule microbial communities of legume samples collected from Mexico - Turtle bean Mexico white nodule | ecosystem: Host-associated > Plants > Roots > Nodule | place: Mexico: Nepantla... | reverse complement strand
TCCTCACACCATTGCCCCCCGACCTGCACACCCTTGACTTCATTTTTAAGTCTTCTCCACCTGATGGCCGTATGATAAAATTTGGAATTCATGTCCCCAAACTTGTGCTAGTTTGTTCTTGCCTTTTGCCTTGCGAGAGAGTCCAGTTTATTATCAATAATGCTCAGTTGGCTGAGTAATTCCATTCTTCTTATTCTATCGCTCTCCTCTAAGACATCATTATCGTCCCTAGTGTCAAGGATCTCAATATCCTTCAAGATTTGCTTTTGATTTGTCTGCAAGCATCCAAACACATTCTTGTTCCAAACTTTGAGGTCTGCCTTCAAATATTTTAGTTTCTCCTTAAGACTAGATATGTTGTTTCCCTGTCCATTATACGACCCCCATTTCTCTTTCACAAACGTCTTGAACCCAGGCTCCATGAACCAAGCGTCTATGGAGCGGAAAGGTTTTGGGCCCCAATCTTTGTCCCAAGACTTTGCCACAATAGCGCAGTGATCGGACACAATTCTTTGTTGCACATATTGCTTGTAGAATGGTCAGGTCTGGATCCATTATTCAGAAACTAGGACTCTATCCAACCTACTTTTAGCGGTTCCATTTGGTTTGAACCATGTATATTTTTTGCCCACAGTTGGGATGTCCACCATACTGTTTTCATCAATAAAACTGTTGAAGCCACTTATTTCCTTCCTTTGGCTTGAGCCAATTCTGATTCCTTTCCTTTCATCCTCCCTTCTTACAACATTAAAGTCTCCACAAAAACATCCAGCCATGTTCTGATAACTCCTCTTCAGTGATGTTATAGCTTCCCATAGAGAAATTTTTGCACTGAGGTTACAAGCTGCATAGATATTTACCACGAGACACAAACAATTAGAATTAATGTGCTGGCCTACTACTGCAATGAAACCTATCCCGACAGCATGCGAATGATAACAAAATTTATCTTTATGCCACATTGATAAGATGCTTCCTGCACCATTTTCACCTTCATAATGCACCCACCCTATATTATTGTCCCCCCAAAGAGAGAAACAACGATTATCAGAGAAAGATACAGTTTTTGTCTCCTGCAGACATACAAATTCCACCCCCTCCTTGGCGATACAATGTTTCAAGTAATTAGCTTTCGTACCCCTCCCAAGCCCCTGATATTAAGATTGAAGATGATCATAACTCAACATGACTAGTACCCTCCTCGGCATTCTTCTTTACTTCCTTATCCCTTTCCTCCATACTTTTCAATTCAACAACGATATTCACCTCCTCTCCGGAACACCTCACCCCTAGATGTTTACCCGCATCCCATATACGTTCAGATTCAGCTACACAATCCTCAACCATTAATCTGTTATTGTAGTGTTCAATATCATGGTCAGATTCAGCAAGGGAGCATCAACTTAACCTGGATGAAGAATTGACCCCGTAATGCAGGGGCCCAAAACCTCCCTTAGACCTCCATCGTAGGCATGACGGTTTCGTACCTTGTTCCCATAGTCCTCGTAGCCTCCGTACATTCTCTGACGTAATGGGTTCTTCTTCCGCAATTGGTAAAGCTTCATTATTGGTTGGGTCTCTCCTCCCCGACATGGAACTACCCACACTGCTTGGTTCACAATGAGACGCAGTATGGTTGGACGTATGGTTGTGTAGAAGTTCTCCTCTAGGCTCACCGTTTCGAATCGTGCCACCTGGATGAGGGGATCCGCAGGTAAGCTCCATGTATCTCCCTCCCAAGAAGTTAACCGAAGCCTCCTTCGTCAATTCCGATCCTCCACCACCCGTCGTCGTCGGAAACAAAAACTTCCTTTGCCCCGCCCGTCCGTGTTCCATTTCCGTAACAACCCTAGCTCCTTGTTTCGTTAGGCCCAATACCCCACTATTGTTAAATTGGGCCTTAGAGAGCAAGCCCGTACTTAAATCGAGTTTGGGTAAAGAGGGGTTAAGGTTTTGGTTTTGAGAACAGTGAACTAAGTCAGATAAAGCATTGTGTAAAAGGGAGCATATAGAGTTGACTTTCTCTTGTACATGTAAAGCTGCCCCAATATCAGAACCCCCTGCTCACGTATTATCTTATTAATGTAAGGTAAACTGTCTTTGCTCTGCCTCCCCCTTTCATACTGAGAAATTTTCCTTAATTGGCTTGACTTTACATGTGAGGTCTTTTCGTTGTCTCCCTCATCCTCCTCTCCCTGTCGAAAGGTGCCACCGGCAGCAATGTGCCCGCCTTCCGAGGCTTTGTCCGAAAACCCAGTTTCCTCAATGAAGGTGTCCGATGAAGATATGTTGTCCGAGGAAGAATAAATGGGTTCTTGGTACCTACATGCTCGTCCTCCTAGATCGAATTCCTCTTCAAAGATACTGATGTTGTAAATTTCACCATTTATCCAATACCCATTTGTGATTCCGATTCTACTCGTTTTGATCACCCGTAATTGGATTCGCACATATTCAAGGTTTTCCCACTGCTCAGTTGCCTCATCGATGGATATCAGGTCTTCCATCTCTCCAATAATCTTAGACAAACAATCCTTGTTCCATAGGGAGAGAGGAAGGCCATAACACCTCGCCCATACTAACCTGTGGCTTACTACAAAAGAGGCCGACCAGGGTTCTAAGTCTTCGAACACACTCGTAAACCAGCTTTTATTCAGCTTGATGATGTCTTCCATCCGTTCTCCTTCCCTAGGGGTCAAGAGGACGAAGTTATCACCCAAATATCTCACCTTAATCATTGACATGCCTCCTTTGATGAACTCTTCACTTAAAGACACAAAATCTAAGTCTGAAACCATTCGACCTACAGCACTGGTTGACATCCAAGGGAGAATTTTTGATGTAGTTTCAATACATGGGCCCTTCCACTTATTCTGTGGAGATTTCCGAACAACGTCAGCATAGGAATACCTCGCAGTATGGTCCTTACGTGCGTCCCTCCTCTTTACTTCTCTCCATTCCTCCTCTTCCTTCGATTGCACATTTCCATGGTTACGTTGATTCTTCCCCTTGTCTCCCACAAGAAGTGACCCAGCATGTTGAGAGTACTCAGATCTCCTATATTTTGGTAGATTAACATAGAGTTTCATATTACCAATGAAAATCTGATCCAGCTCCTTTTCCAGTTTAGACTCATTTGGAACGTGAAAGAATCTAACGAACCCAAACTGTCTTCCCCACCTGTTTCTGCGTCTGGAAATGAATACCTCCTTCACCCTTGCCCACCTCTGAAAAATCTTCAACATATCGTATTCACCTTGAGAGCTTGGAAAATTTGAAAAGAAGAAAGTAGAAACTGAATGAGAAGACGATTGGGGTGAGCGTAAAGTACGTTTTCCCCTCTGCTCCTCCCTCCAACCACCTTGGCGCTGACTCCGTTCTCCGAAATGACGTCGTTCACGCCATTCATTCCATTCATTCCGTTCATGTCGTACCCTCGCCAACCCGTTCATTCCACTGTGCCTCATTTTCTTTTAGTGGACTTATCGTGTCACCTGCTATCGTATGTCGTATACTTGTTATAAATGTAAAAAAAACTAATATAATGCTTTTTATGATAAAATATTGTTTTAATAATAATAATAATTAAATATTTATTAATATTTTTAATATATCTTTTGAGTATATTAAAAGTAAAAATAATTATGAAAATATATCAATAAAATTTATGTTATTTTCATATTTATCCATTAATTGAAATGTGTATTGATTAATGATAATAATAATAATAATAATAATAATAATAATAATAATATGATGTTATACTCATTTTTTTTAATTTAGTCCATATAAATTTGGTATATTCCATTACTATAAATATTTATTATTAATAAATTTAATATATTAATTTGAAATCACAACTTAATTTTAAGTTTTATGTTAAGGAAACTCACATATATAAAATTTAAAATTGTGGATTTTAAATAAGACCTTAAGAATAAAAATTACATTGTTGTCTTTTAAACATAAAAACCAATTAGAATATTAATAAGTATGAGTCTTGTAAAAACATTATTAAACTAAAAATGACAAAACAAAAGTCTTAAAAATAATATAACATTGGGACCTAAATAAAATTAAGACCTCGTGCCTCAAAATCCTTGAAGCCATATAGTAGTGGCTAAGGTAGGAAAATTTGATGAAATCTATAGTGTAGTTAAAAATTGCTTGGTGCCAAAGCTAAATCTTTTTCTCTATGATCTTACCTACAAACATTATTTGAATGAATATCCTCTTGTCATTTTTATTTATACTTTCTTTCATTTTTTTATAAATTTTGCTGAATGATAGTTATAGCTCTTTTAAAATATAGTTTTTATATTTTTACAAGACAAATAATTATAACGAGATGACAATGAATTTTTAATATTGGTAACTTACAATAACTAATTATTTTTTTTATTTTTTTTCTAAAAGATCTTTTATTTTAAAACTTTATTATTATTTTATTTTATTGAAGTGGTAATGAATACGTTTTTTGAAATAAAATAAGAAACTTGAGTGTTAATTTATATTAGTGTGTGTTTGAAACTAAAACGAAGGTAAGTATTATTTAAGAAGATTTGAGGAGAGGGGAATGAATTTGTCCTCTTTGTATAGAATTTGAATTTGAATTAAGTTGATAAAGATAGAAAAAGAGCATTGTGAATAGAAATTAAATAAAGAAAAAAAATTGTTACTGTGGTTTATGATGTTACAGAAGTATTTTACTTGCAGGGATTGATTGTGTTGACTGTACAAGCTCATGTGACTTCACTGATGCCAGAAGCATGTGAGGCAGGAAGCAGATGCGATGAAGTGGGTGGCGGAAAAGCAGCAATGCTGTTTTGTGGGCTTTATTTGGTGGCTCTTGGAATTGGAGGAATTAAGGGTTCACTGCCATCACATGGTGCTGAGCAATTTGATGATAGCACCCCATCTGGAAGGAAGCAACGATCAACCTTCTTCAACTACTTTGTCTTCTGCTTGTCCTTTGGTGGCCTTCTTGCTTGTACATTTGTGGTCTGGGTTGCAGACAACAAAGGGTGGCAATGGGGTTTTGGAATCTCTACTATAAGTATAGTTCTATCTATCACTGTCTTCTTCGCAGGCTCTGCCACTTATAGGAGCAAGATCCCTTCTGGAAGTCCACTTGCAACCATTTTCAAGGTACTAATCTGCTTAGTTCTAAGGAACTATGTGACTACTTTTTAGGTTTTGAGAGATTCCTACTTTTTAGAAGAGAAGGTAATCATCCCATGTATATTTATCTTGACTATAGGTACTGGTTGCTGCTTCCCTTAATAATGGTTGGTTCAGCAGAAGCTCTGGCGGTGCAGTGGTGAGTATGAGTTCAAGCCCTTGTAATGGAGTACCAGGCAATGAAAACAAGGACAGTGAAGCCCTAACAAATACCCTAAAATTTCTCAATAGAGCAGTTGAAAGCAACCCAAAGTATTCAACAATACAATGCACTGTGGAACAAGTGGAAGATGTGAAGATAGTGTTAAAAGAATTACCCATATTTGCTTGCACCATTATGCTAAACGCTTGTCTAGCTCAGCTAAACACTTTCTCTGTTGAACAAGCTGCAACTATGAACACCAAACTTGGTTCCTTTAAGGTGCCACCTGCCTCCTTAACAGTTTTCCCAGTTCTCTTCGTCATGGTCCTGGCACCAATTTATGACATGATCATCGTCCCACTTGCAAGAAAAGTGACCGAAACTGAGATCGGAATCACTCACCTCCGAAGAATTGGATTTGGATTAGTCCTCTCTATATTTTCCATGGCAGTGGCCGCGCTTGTTGAAGTAAAGAGGAAAAGGGTGGCCATAAACTCAGGCCTTGTAGATGATGCAGCCAAACCACTACCCATCTCATTCTTATGGGTTGCTCTTCAATACTTGTTCCTCGGTTCTGCTGATCTTTTCACCTTTGCTGGGTTGCTGGAATTTTTCTTCACAGAGACACCAATTAGGATGAGATCTTTGGCCACATCACTCACTTTTGCCTCTTTGGCTGTTGGATACTACCTAAGCTCAGCAATCGTATCAATAGTAAACAGTGTGACTACTAAGATCTCACACAGACCATGGTTATCTGGGGCCAACCTTAACCACTATCACCTAGAGAGGTTTTATTGGCTTTTGTGTCTGCTAAGCGTGTTGAACTTCTTACATTTCCTGTTTTGGGCTCTCAGATACAAATATAGAGGGAAAGGAACCACAGCTGAATGAACAAAACAAGCGGAGCTTTCCAAATTGTTTATGTATAACACCATATGGATCAAATTCTTCTCAAGCCAGTACTCTAGCTTTAGCCCTAGCATGAAAACTCAGTAGAAATGAAACAAGGAAGACGAGAAAGGATTATAAGGTGTCTGATGATAGAATTGCAAAACTATTAAATTTGTTTACAACTATATTATAAATTTTTGAATAAATTATAAGTTAAATTAGTTGATAAATATGTTTATACTATTTCTCTTTTAAGATGAAAATTTCATTCAACCTGTTAAAATTAATATTGATGGTGTTGCTAGAGATTCTCTTGGTCTTGCTACTTGTGTTGATATTTTTCGTTTCCATTGAAGTATGCAAGAGTTTATTAGTGGTTCTCTGTTTTCTTTGATATTCAGACTATTTAGTTATTGAGTTTTATGGAGTTATAAATGTCTTAGGTCTTACTAGTTTATGGCTTGAAAATTATTCTGTCTTGGTTTGCGATGTATTTACTGCTAGAACTAACGTTCCTTAGATTCTTACTAAGTAAAACACTTGCATTGATTAGACAATTAGGTTTAGAATTTCTTACATTTTTCGTGAAGCTAATGTATAATTTTTTTTTATTAAAAAAAAATAATTAAATTAACAAGGGACCTTTTTAAGATATCCCAACCCATATACAAAACCAAAAACATGGAAATGCTACTAAGCATTCTTGCACCAAAACCCTGTCCAACCAATCCCAACACTTGGGCATTCAACTCCCAACAAACCAAATGCTAAATAGCTAAAAAACAAGTCCTATTTTACACCTACCAATAGCAGAACCAAAAACTGCTGCCTAACAAGTAAATACAACCTGCATAAAGAATCCACCAAAACTCCAGCCAAAACCATCACTCAGGACTGCCTTATTTAGTATTGTCGTGGGCCAAGCAAGTTCAAACCCGTTTTCACCTTCCAACAGCACCTTCCAAGTTCCCTACACCCTGCATCTACCGATCTAGATCCAGAAAAGTTGCTCTTCCATGCAACAGAGTAGTCCAGCTGATTAAGCCATGATCTCATCTATAGACACCAGCCATCCAAATCTCCAGCAGATCAGCTTCACAGAAGATGACACAATCTGCCATGGAACTGAAGCAGAAGAGCAATAAAGAGGCCTGTGTCTTGAGCACACAATGTTCACCATGACCCTTCAAGGGCTCTTGGAGACCTCACTGGCTTCAAAAACATTGCTCTTGCAACCATGGTGAGAAGAAATGGAGATGTAATAGGTGCTCCAAAGAAAAATGTTGTTCTATCAAATTGGAAGGCACACTTCCAAGACCGAGACACTTGTGGTCGTGCAACACAGATAAGGTCATAACAGTACAAGCTGTGATTGCAGCTCCTCCCCACTACACAAGCTTGTATTACCCGCACCATTTTGTGCAGCAAGACTCCCCTTGACAGCACACCAGCCGCCATGTAGCCCCACACCAGACTGCACCAGTACATTGCAGCACATCCTCAAGCATGCTTCGTTCAGATCTGTAACAGAATGCATAACTCCAGCAATGGAACTGTGTGTACTGTTGTTACCGCGGTAACTCATTGCACCTCTCAAGACTCCTCCATGTACCAACAAGCCAAAAAGACCAGACACACAAGAATAAATAGAAAGACAATCTTACATCCTAAGGAACAAAACTTTCAATGAATAGCAAGAAGGCACTGGTTGGGGTTCAAAAGCCAATCTGAAAACGCGTATGAAAAACCAGCTGCCTTGTGTTTTAACCACAACCAAGACAACAATTGGGCATTTTGAAATATTTTATGAGCGTCAGGGACTCCTTCCTTGAATACGACTTGGTTCCGCTGCTCCCAGGTGCATCTAACAATTGCCACCCATAATCCTAATCACACCTGATTTTGCTTGCTAGAAAGGTGAACTAAGTGAAAGTTTACCAAGTGATTCCTGAGATCCTTGTTTTAGACCCCCAAAATGTCAATCCAGCGATAGCAACGGGACCATACTCGTTGTGCGTATACACAATCAAGTAAGAGGTATTGAGATGATTCGTTTGACAAGTTGTACAAAGCACATAAAGGCGAAATTATAGATACTCCTCTCCTTATAAGATTAACGCTGGTCGGAATTCTTTCATGAAGGACTCTCCAAGCAGTGACAAGTACTTTGGGCATGGCTTGTGCCTGCCATAAAATACTAAAAACACTATCCATTATGCCATTGGCTTGATGATGAGCCAGTAGTGAGTAGGATGATTTCACCGAGAACACACTTTTGGGTCCCCCCTCCAAACGAGATCGTCATGAACATCCTGACATATAACTCCCATACTCGGGCTTGAGAACAAATCTTCCTCCATATTCAACTCCCAATCATACCTATTCCTTCTCCAATTAAACCACCAACGCCACCTACCATCCTCCCATCTTCTTACCTTACCCACCGTCTTGCCTTGATCGAGAGACAAAAAGTAAAGTCTGGGATACGAGGATTTAAGACTATTGTTCTGTAACGTCCTCCCATAATCTAATTGTGCCCCCATCGCCGACTTTTCACATAGTAGCTTTATGGAACCATCCTTCTTCTTCCCCTTCACCACAAACTTTAGTTAAATCCCTCCACCACCACGATTGGTATTTCAACCCAACCTGTCTTCTACCTTCTTCTGTGCCATATTTAGATTGAAGGATGTCTTTCCATTTCCCTCCCTCATCACTCATAATCCGCCATTTCCATTTCGCCAGAAGAGCAGAATTAAAATTCCTAATCTCTTTGATCCCCAACCCACCTTCTTGAAGAGGCTTACAAACGTTGTCCCAACTTACCCAAGAGATCGTGTTGTTTTCTCTTCCCCAAGCCCAAATGAATCTTCTTTGTATACTACTGATTCTGTTGCACACTGCTACTGGAGCTTTGAAGACGGATTGGTAGAACAATGGTATGGCAGTGAATACTGATTTAAGCAGGCAAATTCGATCTGCCATAGATAAGAATCTTCCTTTCCAAGAACTTAGTCTAGCTTCTAGTTTTTTTACGACCGACTCCCAGAACTGTTTCTTCTTAGGATTTCCACCAACTTCTACCCCCAGGTATTGGAAGGGTAACTGCATAGTGTTACAATTTAGTGTCTTCGCATAGGTACTCAGGGCATAACTGTCAACGCTAATTCCTGCCAACTTTGATTTATGAAAGTTGACTTTCAAGCCTGAGACAATTTCATAGCATCGGAGGATGGCCTTGATAGCAAAGATATTGTAGAAAGAGTCTTCACACAGAAAAAGTGTGTCGTTTTCAAACTGTAGCAGACAACACTCAACATTGTTCCTTCCCCCAACCTTTACACCCCTGAGCACCTTCATTCTCAATGCTTGTCTCACAAGCCTTGGTCCTTCAGCAACCACCAGGAATAGAAATGGAGCCAAAGGATCACCCTGTCTCAACCCCCTAGATGGTTTGAATTCCTCCGTAGGACTCCCGTTGACCAAAACAGACACAAAAGACGGAACCAGACACCCTTTAACCCACAAAATCCACTTGTCGTGAAACCCCAACCTCCGAAGCATGTCAAACAGAAAACTCCACCTGACTGAATCATACGCCTTTTCAAAATCCACCTTGAAACATACCCTGCTTCTCCGGTTCCTCCTAGTCTCCTCAAGCACTTCATTGGCCTTGTGTGAGTGTGTGAGGTGTCCTAAAGACCGAAGGAATGTCTACTATTTGTTGGACACACAAGTTCCTAATGTATCACGGAAACCTAAAAAAACAACACAAGTAAACAAGGAATAACATGCAAGAATGTAAACAAAAGCAGTAAAATCTAGACGATTCCTAAGTAAAAGTGCAAATAAAACCTAAAGCCACTTAGCACACTTTCTCACTAAAGCACGTGGGCTACATTTGGGCAAAGAAGAAAACAATTTAAATTTTTCCACACGTTCAAGACGCGCAAGAGATATTCAGTTCAAGAGTTTCTATTCTAAATGTCTAACGGATACTTAAAGAAAGAAAATACACAAAACTTCAATAGTAAGATTTTTTTAGAGCTATATAAAGATCTAGAAGGAGAAGAATAGTTGAAAAAGAGAGAAAAAAATGATATACAAGATTATCAAGCAAAAAAGAAAAGTTGTGTGAGTGAAAAAGATTATTGTTCCTTGTACAAATTGTATTTGTTATATTAGAGTATTTAGTGATTTTAGTTGTGTGCTTAACCATTGTAAATCCTTCACTATGTGAAGTATACCCAGTGAATTTTCATTGTTCTCTCTTTTGAGAGTGTTTTCTCATATCTTTGAGAGGTATTGATCTCAAGAGGAGATTATGATTGGTGTACCTAGAGAGTTGTAAGAATATTTGTTGCTTGGAGAAGTGTTGAATACTTGTTGCCTGGAGAGATCTTGAATATTTTTCCTTGAGAGGTATTAAAACTCGTTTAATGAAAACGTCCTAATCAATTGGCTTAAATGGACTATAACCCAACTGATCGAGTGAACCGGTATAAATATGTGTGTACTTCTTTCTTCCTTTTCTACTTGTTAGACGTTGTGTTTGTTTTATCTTTCAGGTACATGAATTGAGTTTAGGTTCTATTCAACCCCCCTTTCCGGAGCTAGTTGTCCCTATATCCTAGAATTCAACTATCACCTAACCTTCTTCCTAAAAGAGTTGGCCTCACCTATCTTCTAAACATCTTCCTTTTCTCCACTTCAATTCCATCATTCATCCAATCAAGCTTCCACATTCATCTCCATTCTTCCCTTGAATATTCTCATTGAAAAAGAAGGAATCTATGGTATCAAGAGTTATGGTTCAACAAGAGCTAAGTAGTTTCTTCTTCTAATTTATTTTCTTATTTCCATGTTGTTTCTACATTATTTTGCTTGTTTTGAAGTGTTTGTACCAATTTATTTGTGTTGTTTTCTTTAAATTTTTGTTTAAGCATCTTGTTCATGTTGAACCTTCCGTTTGTGTGCTTTTAGGAGTTCTAATGTGTGAAATTGTGTGTGCTTTTCATTTTGTTTGAGTTTTATTTCATTTTGTTTAGTGGAATTATCTTATTCATGAGTCATTTTGATTTTATGATTCGTATAAGTTTGTCTTTAAGTCCTGTATCTCCTAATTGTCATCACATCTTCTAGTTTTACTTTTTCATTTTCAATTTGATTGGCAAGCTCTTTCAGAATATTATATGTGGCTTTGTGTGCTTTTTCCTTTTCATTTTTGAGTCCTTACTTGTTACTAGATGATTAGCAAGCTCTTTAGAATTAGATTTTCATTGTATTCTTTTTTTCAAGTTCATATAATACTTTAATTCTGTTATGTCATCATTTGGTTATTCTTACTTGTTTCCATTTCAAGTTTCATTTCAAGTTCAAGTGAATTACATGTGAACTAGTGGTTGTGTATATCAAATTGTGATCTGTTTGAATTCATATTGAAAATTGGTATATACTTCTCTTTAAAAATATCAAAAGAAATTGAACAAAAGAAAGATTTAAAAGAAGGTCTAACAACTTTTGGTTCCTCATGTGAGGAAACCTTCTCTTTAATCACCTTAGACTGAAAAACCTTTGTCATCCCAGTCAGAGGAACGACGATTAGGAGGAAAAAAAATACTTTCTTTGTCACATTTTTCTCTGGAAAAAAGTTAATAGGACTCATGGATGAATCCTTCCTAATATCAACAACTTCCCTACCAATAATGGGTTATTTGCACCAAAAGAATCAAAAAATAAAGAAGAAGAGGCCATTAGAAACGTACCTAGGTAGAGATGGCAAGAAACGATGATGGAATATGAAGGAGCACTCGTAGAAGCTTTGGAACTCAAAAAGGATGGAGGGGAGAAATAACAAGACTACTATCAATTAATTAATAATCAAATATTTGAATATTGTATTACTAATAATATTAATATTAAGAAGTGGACTTTAAACATAACTCAACCTTATAAAACCAACTCTATAAGATGAGGTTTGCACTCACTTATATACTATGCATCCTTATCTCTAGTCGATGTGGGATCTCCAACACACTCTCTCATGCTCAGACTCACCAACTCGTGCGTACGATAGCAGGTGGCACGATAGACCCAACAAACTCTCGCTAAGATAGGTTCTAAGTGGCTTTGATACCATATTAAGAAGTGGACTTTAAGTCTAACTCAACCTTATAAAATCAGCTTATAAAACACCCACTTATATATGTTATGAATCCTTATCTCTAGTATATGTGAGATCTCCAACAATTAATGTCAAAATTAATACTAACATTATATAATTTTTATTTTCTTTCATAACTATTACTTTATTAATAGTAATTTTGGTGACACTGTTATTCACACACGAGGAATCTTACTACGAACATTTTTTTTTAAAGTACAAAACAACAACTTCAGATAATTTCTTTTTCATAGGAGAAATGAGTTGTCCCTGTTGCCTAGAGTGATGTGATAAACACAATTGTACTAATGCTTTCAACAATCTACATCATCTCACTCTGCCTATAAATAAATTATTACACTTATCAAAATATTTACATTCATCGTATTGTCTCCTCCTCTCTTAATATTATAACCTATCACAAACAAACTCTTCTCAAAATCTCAATTCTTATTACTTAGACCACTTCAACTAAAGAATAATTTACTTCAGTAAGGTGCAAATTTATACCAGTTATGAGTGTTCTGATGACAGTACCTGTTTTAAACTTAGAAAAATGGTAATGAAAGACACATGCACCTTGGATGAGTTTCTCAAGAAGGTGACACAAGTCCTAAATTAGAAAGACTAGAAAGAAGTTACCATAATATAATATCGAAGTCCCATTCAAATGTACAATTAAATGGTTATCTATGAATCAATTAACCACAACATGCTTCATCACTTGGGTAACTGTTACTATTATGAGGAATAAAAGAAATAATTAAGAATTATATGATGAGTCCTCATACTTTCAATTTCGTTTTCATTTTCGTTTTAATGTATTTATGTTTCAAGGTGTGTCAGCTTTCTTTGTTATATATGTTAGAAATATAGGTCGTAAACAAGATAGGGGGTGAATTATTTATAAAAGATTTTTGCAAATATTGAAGGTAGATTGAAAGACAATGAAGAATCAATCAATTAGAAATCAGTTCAGCCAATTAGAAAACTATTTTTAGTTTGATTGCAGAAAATCAACCTGCTGTTTTTGCGAAACAACCGGTTGTTTATACCAACAGTCTATAAAATCAAACCTAAAACAGTTTTAAAAAGAGTAAGGATAGAGAGATTAACATACAATGTTTATACTGGTTCACTCTTTACCAAAAGCTACATCCAGTCTTCAGAAACTACTGAGAATTCACTAAGTAATCAAACATTGATACAAACAACACACCAAAGTGGTAATCTTGGACCCTTCAAGAACACACACCACCTTTGACATACAACACACAATTTTCATAACAACCTTAGAAACTGCACAACACCAAGTTACACAGAATTACAGTTATCAATAAAGAAAGGAATAGAATGCACTTAAGTACAATCAAAGATTAAAGTACAGAGAATACAGGACAATCCTAATCCACACTTGAGAATGATCCAAAGTTCTTTGAAATCTTGAAAAACTGATTTTGATTAAACTCTCTTGCTTAATTAATGACCAGGAGCGTAAAACAACTTACTTAAACTCCAATTAGACGGACAAAGCATATAATTCAAGAACCAAGAGCAGTTTGAATAATTTAAAACAGATTGAAACAGCTTAACAGAATTCTGTTAAGATTTTTAGAAAATCAATCGATTGAAATCACGAATCAACCGATTGAGTTGGCTTGACATCAAAGTCAAACAAAGTAAAACTTTTCAAATCCTTTTCAAAATCCACTAAGTGTAAAACAACCGGTTGAATCGATATTTCAACATGTTGAATATTCACTTTTTTTAGAAAACATATCTTTTTCAAAAGGATTAAGATTCATTTGACTTTGATCACTACAAGGAGTGGATTAACAAATTTAACTACTTATAGACACACACAACCAACAACAAGGATCTTCATGCATTGCACTTGAATTTGAAGACATCAAAGCACCTTGTTCAACATCTATTTTTTTTTATTTTTGTTTTTGTTTCATCCATGTTTTAATTATTAATGAAAAGTTCTTTCACTTTCTCTTCTTACATAATAAATTACCAAATTACTTCTATTAATAATTGTAAAATTATACTTTTAATAATAATTTATGCTTATGTTCTTATAATAAAAATAAATTTACTTTAATAATTTAAATCCATAATAATTATTATTATTACTAAAAAATTTAATAATCTTTTTAATAATAATAACAATATTTTAATAAAAACAATTTATTGATAACATTTAATATTAACTTATATTGAAATATTATGAATATTTTAAATTATTACATTAAATTTAAAATTCAAAATTTAATTAGTAATACTTATTGTTAATATAAATAATGGTTAATGTTTTTAAAAATCACAAATTAGCTATAATAATATGTATTAGCTAATAATCAAATATTTGAATATTTTATTCGTTATAATATTAACATAAAAATAATACTAACATTATATAGTTTTATTTTCTTCCATAATACTTTCATGTAATTATATTATAATATTAATTAATTTAATTTAATATTTCAAATTAAAATCTGAAAACGTAAAGTAAAATTCAAAACCCAGTTCAAAATTGGGTTTATATTTTGAGACTGGGTAGGGAAGTTATACATGCTCTTTTCATTTTAAAAAAAAAAATTATCATCAGACTTTAGCTTACTTCAAAATTTATAATTTATAAATCTTGGGTATTAAAAAATTATATATAAAAGATACTGCTAACACTCCTCGTCATTTAATAAATTATAGGCTACAGAATACCTTGAAATAAACTAGAAGTTAGAAAAAAAATTCATTAGCATGGAAGGAAATTAATTATGTTTCACATCCTCAGAGACAATATTTATTTGTCTATGTCCGCAACAAAGAGAAAGAAGAGCTAGAAGTTATCCTTAAAAAACTTAACAAGAAAAAAAACAGCAGCAGTTAAAAAAAAAAAAAAAAAAAAAAAAAAAAAAAAAAAAAAAAAAAAAAAAAAAAAAAAAAAAAAAAAAAAAAAAAAAAAAAAAAAAACGAAAAAAAAAAAAAAAAAAAAGACTCCCCCAACCACCAGTA
>Ga0123342_1006909_pt1 | contig 15407 bp, 7 predicted proteins | sample Turbeawhitnodule_FD_89960 | JGI IMG/M metagenome (GOLD analysis project Ga0123342, IMG submission 89960) | Root nodule microbial communities of legume samples collected from Mexico - Turtle bean Mexico white nodule | ecosystem: Host-associated > Plants > Roots > Nodule | place: Mexico: Nepantla... | reverse complement strand
TTATTTTTTTAAATAAAAAAAAAAATTTATTTATAAATTATATATATATATATATATATATATATATATATATATATATATATATATATATATATATATATATATAAAAGGTTGAATGTTGTGTCTTTTAGACAGCGTGATTTAACACTAATATATAAATATGAAAATTTTAACACGATATCAATCATTTTGTTACTGTGGTCTCAATTATATGAGAGAAGTTTATCCATATACATTGAAGTCAATGGATTTTAAAGTTATGTAAGATTAAATTATATATGTTAAAAGTTTGTACACATAAATTAAAATTTAAATGGTACTAAATTGACTCTAAAACAGCAAATGAAGCTACCCCTTTTTCAACGTTGTGTAGGTTGTAATCGTCTGGCATAAGTGTGACAACGATATCCATTTTTATTAATTTTGTACCTTTTGTTTGCACTGATTGTACCCGTGCCCTAATTTTAAAACTCCTCCTACACTGGTGCTGATCGATAGAATAGTATAAACTAAAACTTTCTCTATTTATCTTGTCTTGTATACCACTGAATTATGATTTAACATGTGTTAAACATACATTCTACAACTATCATAAATACACATATTTCTTAGGAGAAATCATAGTAAAAGCAACAAACAAAGACGTACGATGTATTGCCTCTGAATCCTGATGATTTTGGGTTGAAGTTGGAAGAATGAAGTAAACAAGTAATAGGAGTCACGAGGTAGGCTAGGGTTTTAGTTCACCAAGTTTGGTTGGTATATGATTATGATGTATGATGTGACAAAGGAATATTATTTTTATTTTGTGTCTTCTGGTAGTGTCTGGAACCCTCTTCGCATTATTATTAGGTTAACTTGCATTCAAACAAAGCAACATCTTAAATTGAAAGGGTGAAGTGCCCTGAAAAAGAAAATGAAAATGAGGGTTTGTGAAAGTTGAAGGAGAGAAAAAGTCAAAGAGGTCCTAACTACACTGAGATACGATGGACAAGAATATCCTGGTCGATTGAGTGAGGACAAGATTATGCAACATCTTAACTAATTTTGTATTATTAGTATCAATCATTTCATTTTTTTATTGTTAATAATAAGATTAGTAGAAGTTTTGTTTTCTGAGTCCCGTGACAAGGGTGGCAGTGGCAGAGACTCAGCCGCACGTGCGTGCACGCTCCTTTAACAGTAACGAGTCCTTAATCAATCACTTCATGCAGATAACAAATTGAAAACTGCTAGGTTTTAGTTTCCAAGTCCATTATTATAAAAACGTTGACCTTTCTTTTGTTTTCTCTCTCACTAGCTAGCTGCATAATTTGTGTCAGATTAAACAATGAAACTATAGTTATACCAATGGATCATAAATTTCCATTTGTTTGATGAGGTTGGTGAAGATTGGTTCCCTACTTTGAAATTTTGGAACCAGGTGGCCAATGGAGTGGTAGAAAAAGGACTAGCAATAGCTAAGAAACAGAAGGAGTCAAAGGAAGGGATAATGATTTGGTGGTGTTGACACTCTTGACAGCATGCAATTTCATGGTCCTTCTCCTTCTTCTTCTTCTTCTTCCTTTGCCTTGATTGATAAGTTAGCAGTTATATATCTGTTGTGTGGTCTATCACGTTAATCTCATGACATGACCCTCCTTCACCACTGCAGTTCATGATCACCTATCTGTCTTTTTATGACTTGTTTTCTGCCACAAGAATCAGTTTCCTTCATTCAAATTGCCCTTCTCTCACTACTTATTCTTTCCACAGTTTATTCAAACCACCTCTTTTCAAAACTACACTCACTTCAGCAAACCCTAAAATTATACAAAAATTAATTAGAATAATTTATTGGACTCGTACATAGAAGTTTTACCGATTTGATTTTTGTCCATGTTCACTTATTTTTATATATTCTTCACTTAGTCTTTATAAATATAATGTATTCTTAATTTGATATCAAATTGATCAACGTGTAATAACGGGCCATTAGTTTAATACTTGGTTAATTATTTTATTTTAATTGTTCGTTGAAAAATAAAATTCACTGTCACTGTGCCTGTCACTGTGCCTTAGTTTTCATAATCTAGTACAGAGTTGAATGCATTGTTATCTTCACACTCTAATAAAATTAATAAATTTAAGAATAATGATACATTTTCAACTATATTATAACTTTTAATATTATTATTTTAATATTTTTTATATTATTTAATTATTCTAACAGTATCATTTTCCTAAATTTATACAATCACAGTTTTAACATATACTGTTCTGTACTCTTTTAACTTTTTTTCTTTAATGACTACAATATTTTAAAAGCAGGTTCTCAAAATGATTGTAATCATTTCACACATAAATATGGAGGATGATATAAAGTTTTCTTTTTCTTTCTTTTTTCTGATGAACACAGTATTTTTAAAACCATAAATGGTTTTATGGTTATCAAAACATCATTTTCCTGTAATGATGTCATAACACCATAATAAATTTATACTTAACACTCAGTATTTTGTCCTCGTTCCTTTTCTCTCTCTTTATAATACAAAAGTTTACTACCAAATAATCTGAAGTACTCCTATTAGCACACTAATTAATTAATGTTTTATCTTTTGGATGCTGTGGAGAAAAGCAAGGATACTAGCACTTACCATACGAAACCCACGGAATCAGTCAGCAGAAGTTTTGCAAAAGCAAAAGCTTACCAGACAAATGTTTTCTGATTACCATATTTTGTTCAAAAGAACAATTAAATCACAGAGCTCTGATAAATATCTCTCTTACGTTGCATCATAAAGCTGTTTAGGTGGGGACACCGTCTCCACCATAAAGTGTCTCCTATGAGGTGTCATTGAGAAAGTTAATTAAAAGAACTTTCATGTTGATTAGATCATAGTTAAAGCAAATTTGTATGGATCTACCCAAAGATTCTCTCACGTTAAAGCTAACACAATGAACTTATTCTTAAGTTTATTTTTCTCTTGAGAAATTAAATAGGAAAGATTTTGGTTAATATCCATCAAGATTTGGACTTATACAAAAAGTGCCACAAACTGGGCTTGTTGAATATATGACAAAAAAAACTAGGACTTTGAAATGCTAGTTTGTGTTATATTCTATGTAGTACTTCATATGAATTCTATTACAGTGTGATGTCAGTATTTTCATTAAACATTGAACGTCAAGTAAACAAATGAACCAAAGTTAACAATTAAAATAGAGGGATCAAATTTTTTAAAAAAATGAACCAAACATAAACTTCAAGCATATGCAATGACTATCATATATTTTTACTATGACTAAATTTCTCAGAGCAACTCTCAAAATCAGGATATTTTTACATCTCGCAAAATCCTTGCAGCCATAGCTCCATACCTTCTGGCTTCCCAGTCACTAAGCTTTGCATTTTGCGAGATTGGCTTATTGTGATCCTCAACATTTTCTTCAACGAGACCAGATCCTTCTTCTACAACATTTCCCTCACTGTTTTTACCCTCCACAGCAGTTTCCGCATCAACTTTTTCAACAGTTGCCTCACCTGAGTTCTCTGTGCACTCTGCTGAATGTTTGAATCCCATAATGAAGAGTTGAATACTTGGATGTTGAAATGTCTCATCCATCTGCACAAAGTGAAGCCTTCAGAAGTAGTTAACCAAACTCACCTATTTGTTAACTTCAACTGAAAATAATATAGCTAATTTAAGACATACATGTAGCGATAAAACATAATTCATAAGAACATATAGCTTACCTTGGACTTCGAGACAGTCTTCACCTCGAAGTTTCTTTTCCACATCAGAAGCATCTTCTCATGGACACTTGTAGAGCGGATCTCAGAGCCCAACTTCATGAACAAATCCGAAACAAAATAATTATCCAAGTTTATCATAAGAAATATGTGCATAATTTAGTAGAAGAGTTGAATAACGTACCATAATTGTAGTCCTAGGTCCAGATAAAGCAAGTATTGTCTGTAATAGAGGTTCCAATAGATGCTCTACATAAACCTTAAAAGAAATACACCAAAACAAACAGAAACAGAGTGACAATCAATTTGTGAGTAATATACCAAAAACAGTTCCCAGTGCATTAGTCAATTTAATCTTTGAAATTACAACTAATAACAACTTATTACTTAAAATTATATTTTTAAAACTTCTCGGATTAAATTGACTAACGGTTAGAATGACCAATGTTGACAAATTTCAGGGATTAAAATCACATTTTTGTAATTTTTAGGAATTAATTTGATATATTGTTAATGAGTTAACTGTTAAGGGATATTCACTTCCACATTTCTTGCAGAAATGCCTGTTCTACACTTACAACATCAGTGCCAATAATGTAGTCAAATGGAGGACCCACAGCCTTAATGTGACTCTCGTCTCCCCACTGAAGTTCAGCAACCTTGATTGAACCAAATGACTCTAAAAGCAATTGCTTTCCAAGTCAAATAATGCTATTTTTAAATCCACATACAGAATAACCAGAGATAGGTACAACCAGACAATTCAAAGATAAATATAAATAATTTAAAACAAATAAATAAATACATAAAGCAAATGGCAATGAGGATGGTTCAAAAGTATCAGATCAAACCAGGATTCTTTTGCATGACCCTTGAAATATTACGCTCAACATTTCTCTCCAACAATGGCAAAACCTCCTTTTGGTCTGTCACTATAACATCACACCCCAGCAAAGCCATGCCTGCAATGGAACTGCATATCAGACTAGGCATCAACCCCCAACCTAAGTACTGAAAGTAGGGTAAACTTTATAGACCAATTTCAAGAATATATAAGTAAGTACATTGATTCAATGAACTGATTTTAAACAACAATTTTAAAACTCACCAAAACCAGAAACACCACAGCCAGCTCCTAGTTCAATTACACGTTTTCCTTTAAGTTTAGCTGGGGAAAATCTCCCTCGTCTGCAATTCCGTTCCTGAAACAATATAAAGGTAATTTAGTAATATTACTCTATTACAAGGTAATCGAAACTAAAATAAATATTTAAAGAGCTTCATAACCTAGTTCATGGTTAAAGGATCTCATGTAAACTTAAGATCATGTCCCAAACAAAGAGAAAATGTGACTCATTTCCATTCATGTCATTTAATTTCCTCTTCCAACTTCTTACATTTTTAAAGGAAAGAGCTATGGCAATAAAGGTTATTTATATGCATTCACGGAAATTTTATTCATGCACAGTTTCAAGAATAAGTTCAAGTCCAAGGCTTATCTGTCAGGTCTGGACAGCTAATTTTTCATGTACATAGCAAATTACAAGGCACGCATCATCTATGCTTTAATAATTGAGAATCTAAAGAATATCGAATGAATTGGCTAATTTCAAAAGTTACATAAAAATACAGTTAGGATGTAACAGTTTTTTTCATTATGAAAAGGTTAAAAGGGCATTCCAGAAATGTGAGATGCACACATAACTTACAAGAAACTTAGCAAACACAAGTGATGCATCCCAAACTGTAGTCCCCAAGTGCTTGGAATTGGGATCCTATAAAAGAAATGATTGAATTGTCAGAGATTTCATAGAAACATACGTAAAAGGAACAAAAATCAGAAAACATTACAAGTATAAAAAATTATCAATTTCAACAAGTCATTGTCAAGTTAATGTCTACACTCTATAAGCTGAACAGTAAGAGAAGATCTCAGTCAACAACATATAATAATTTGTAGGCACATGGCACAATAGTCAGTCATCAATTCAAAAATTTATAATGCAGATCTCATCTCTACTGCTTATGCCCTAAATCTAACTGGAGGTTTTTTCTTCCCAAATACTTCGGGAATACTTACAAATAAAACAGTGTTAAAGTCTCTAGTGCATATTGAGTGGCCTTGATGCACTGACCTCATCTTAGCCAAATTACTTGCTCATTGTGAGCCATATCTTTCACTGCTTAACACTAACAGAGCCTAGAATTTTCTAAAAGGAGAAAGGTACAGTAAGCTAACAAAACTAAAGTTCAATGGGCCCATTGCAGAAAAGAACACCCTCCTTGAAGCACCCTCCAAACACGTGCTTTAAAAACAGTATAATACCTGAGAAAACTGCAACTCGTGGCCCAAAACCTCCAATGGCATCTCAAAAGTTGTTGGGGAATTTAACCTGGTAAAGCGATATTGAACATTATGAAACAAGTATTTATAATATGCAACAAATCCTAAAGAAGAATCATTCAATTGTCTTTACCAACAACCATTATATGTTCTGCATGTAAAAGTTACTGTACAACATTGTAAAGCTAGATATCACAGTATATGTTTTTCCCTAAACAGAAAAAAGTGATGTCTTAATTGTGCTGACAACTGTATGATGTATTGAATTATCGACTTAATAACAAGATGGGGGTGCGAGACTAAAGGTAAGGAAGCTAATCTAATGTGGTCAATCGATACAAATTCTACCAATTCATTGCAAACTTACAAGCCAGCATAACAAGAGGAAGTCAAATCTTCACAATCCATTCAAATGAAAGAAGCAGAACAGAAACAACTAAGTATTCAGAAAAGGCCAACTATGTTAATCTTTCAATCAATAATCGCTATCACACATCTCACAAAGCATTTAATTAGAAAAGACATCCATAGTTCCATGATCATTATAATTTAGTTTTAAATGACAAGTTGAAGAAAAACAAGCAGGTCAAGATATCATAACTAATGATCCATTACTGCACACAAAATAGAATTGGCAATACCAACAACAACAAAAACAGCCGACGCACACATTACATATACTAATTTTACTGTCAAGGTTCAGAGATACATTATATTAGTATTCGCGAGGAAATACACAATTTTAATTTTGTTTTCAACAGATAGATAACTAATTAAGAAGGAATGTATACCTGTCAGGCTCCATAAGATCACAGTCTTCAAAGAAAAATCCTTAATACGAAAAACGAATCTAGAAGACCTATCTCCACCTAAGGTCATGCGCCTAAATCACTGGCAAGGTAAAGAGAGGAAAAAGGTCACAGTATGGTAGTGACAAAAATTTAACTCCGAACAGATTTTTACAGGATTTTTCCCTAATCAAAACCCTAGTTTGTTGAAATCATTGAAGAAATTAATTCCACTATTTTAAGTGGTTTTTATCCAATTCAAAATATTTATCATGTTTAAAAAGAAACTATGAAGTAAAGTGAGGGGAAAAGAATAACAAAAAAGGAGATTGAGATGAGAGAGAGAACCGCGAAACGTGAAAGCTGAAAGCTGAAGTCAGAGTCTTTGAATTGGAACTATATGGTAGCAGACAGAGACACCCAAGAGGAGTAGAACTTCACCTTCGGATCAGCCAAGGTTTGATGTTTGCGCCACTCTTCAAACTCATGAGGTTTCATTCATATCTATTATGAAAATTTAAGGTTAATTTCACTTTATAAAAACCAATTTGGTAAGATAAGTATATTTTATATATTATAATTTCTCTTCAATTATTTTCTTTTGCTACTTCTTCTCATCTTTTTCTTTTCCACTTTCCTTCTAATCTTTTCCACCTCTTAAATCATTTCAAATTTTTTAATTCAGTAATTTTTTTTTTCATTTTTTTCGGGACAAAAATTTGTGCCTCTATCCCTATTTATAAAATCATTTCAACTTTATTCATATCTTTGAAAAAACAACAGAAAACAATAAATTGTTAAGTAATACCTATTGTTCTTCTAAAATTACTTTATTATATTTAAAGTTAAAAAGGTTGAATGACGCTTTGATATCGGTGAATATTACATTTTCAGAGAAACTTTATGCTATTAATTTAAATATTTATGAATGTTTCATAGTAAAAACAGGTCAATTAATTACTGTATTTTCGAAAAAAAGTAATTAATGCATCATTCCATTATAAAAACATCTTAAAATAGGAATAAGGAAGGTACTCAAAATTATTTGGGGGCGTAATTAATAAAGCTCAATTTCATCGTACTATGAACAAATTGTTTATAGAATTATGTTGTTCAAATTTTGTTTGTAAACTTGTATTATTATTGAGAAATTTATTTTACATATTAATTTCTTTACCATATGGATATTTTGAAATTTAAATGGTTGGAAATCTCACGTCGACTAGATATTAGAGCATTTCATAGTATATAAGTGGGTGCAAACTTCACCTCATTGAGCCAGTTTTATGAGGTTGAGTTAGGCTTAAAGTCCACTTCTTAACATGGTATCAGAGCCTATCCTAACGAGTATTTGTTGGGTTTATTAGATCAGCCGCCATCGAGCCGTTATTTGACCACCCCCACAATGTTATGCAAAGACCAAACTGTCCCTATTATTTTTTAAAAAATCCTAAAATGCACTTGAACTGTATTTATTTTTTTTCATTATGGATTATGGAATCTAGAAAAAAATTGGATTCACACTTCCAGTAAAACTTCGGATCCACCAATCTGTAATTCAAAATATGCATTTCACATTCAAAAATCCATCATTCAAAAAAAGCATTCCAGATCCACCAATCCGTAATAGAAATATGCATTCTGGATTCAGAAATCCATAAATAAATAAATAAAAGCATTCCAGATCTACCAATCCGTAACAGAATTAGGCTTCTGGATTCAGCAATCCAAAAATCAATAATTTATCAAAATTTGTTTCTGAAACACTCCCTCATCCGAAAAAAAAAATGATTCAATTCCGAATTGATGAATCCATAGCACACTCCCAAATCCCGATTTCCAGATATCACAATGTCCTTTTTTAAATAAAAGATCAAGGCCAGTTTCAGCATCTAGAAAATTGTGGGGTGGAGGAAGAAAAACCTAGGGGTGCAGGAAGAAGAAGCCTAGGTAGAATGATGACGCACAAAAAGTCCATGGCATTGCTGATAAATAAAACAAGACTCTTTCTTCCTACACCTCCATACCTTCTTGTGCCACGCCATACTAAATATGAAAATACCATTTTATCCTTTTTCTTTCACCCCCTTGAATTTGAAATAATAAGCCTATGGATTATGTAATCCGGATAAATTCCGGATTACATAATCCGGAAGTCAATTTCATATTTAGAAAAGACTTCCGGATTATGTAATCCAGAAGCTAATAACACATTTGAAAAAAAACTTCTGGATTACATAATCCGGAAGCTAATCTTATGTATAGAAAAGACTTCCGGATTGTGTAATCCAGAATCTAATCACAAAAGACTTCCAGATTACATAATCCGGAATATTGAAAAGGGTATTTTTGGAATAAGAAAAATTTATGGGGGTGACACAAGAAGGTATGGAGGTGCAGGAAGAAGCAGCCATAAAACAAAAAACCCATGGTGCATTTACTGGTCCAGTTCGTCTGAAAAGGTGTAGGACTGGCAAAACGGGCTACTCTAGTTTATTTTAGTCTGATTCCTACATTTTTTTTCCTGCACGGGTAATTTTTTTGAAATATCAGAATTATTCTTGGTAATTTTGGATGATTCTAAAATAAAGGTTCGTAAGAAAACGTGATTTTAAAATAGGAGTTCAATAAGTAAAGTGTGTTTCTGGAAGGCAAAAAATAATTCTAGAATATTCTTTCCAAAACATATTTTTTTAATTTCTATAATAATAAATTTGGAATTCATAAAATGTATTACGGAAAGTATGTTCTGGAAATATTCCATAAAGAGTAATCCATAAGTATTTTTAAAAGGTGTAAAATGTTCATTTCTGAGAATGATGGGATGCAGGAAGCCATTTGTTGGGGTGATTCTATTGGTCTATCAAAAGTGGGATAAGGCAGGTTGATACGCTATGCAGTCTCAAAATAGTAACTTGTCATGTCCTAAGAAGGGTTAGCGAATTTACGGATTGGTATGTTACTTTTTAATTTAATTTAATTTTTTATAATTCTTTTTATATCTATTTAATCATTGATATTAATTTTTGGAAAATAAAAATATAAGAAAAAACAATTAAATTCAATTTTAATTATAATGAAAGGATGTTTAATATATAATAAAATAAAATAAATATCAACAATACTTTAATGAATCAAATAATGTATAAATAAATTAATGTAAATAAAGTTTTATATAAAACATTGATCACCACCAATATTTATTTCAAAAACATGAGATTTCTCTTTGAAAGTGCTAAAAATAAAAAAGCATCAGCCCGCCCCATCCCGTCAGTGGCCTGTTGAGTTGACGAGTTAGACGAATCGAACCAATACAAGATAACGAGTTCAAAAAATTAACTCATCTCACCTAAATAATGATGTGACTATTTTATCATCCTTAATCTTATGTTATATGATTTGTTACTTTAACAAACACGTTATTCAGAAAAAAAAAAAAAAACTTTATACTAAACTTTAACCACGTCAAAATCTCATTTAAATCCTTTAAAACATAATATATCCATATATATTATTTTAAGTTATAAAATAACTTAATCCATTTTACTTATATTTATTACAAATACCTAAATTTTTTATTCAAATATAACATTGTTCTGTTTTAGTTTTCGATCATTTTTCTAAGGAAAAATATTTCTTTAACATTCAAAAAGTAAATAACATACACTTGAGAAACCATTATAATAATATAATAATATTTTAAATTAAAAAATAAATAAAATAAGATTAAAATATTAATTTATTGGTATGTAAAGTGTATATATTGTTGTGTGTGGTGTTAACATACCCTCTTGCTAATTTACAACGTCACAAAGGATTGAATCCCACATCAGCTGGAAAAATGCTGAATGTTTTTAATTGTTTCTTCTAGAATTGACATTTTCTTGTATAAAGTAAATACAAAATGGCGAACATTGTTCAAATAGTAACACAGAGTATGAAGATCAGGGACTTGAGAAAGGTTCAGAGAAAAACAATTTCAATCTCCAAATATTATCCATGAATAGTGGTATACGAAGTAATTGTGAACACAGAACATGTCAGAGGATGTTTGGTTTTGGCTTGGGTTATTTATTATTCTGTAAACAGCTTCTCATTTCATTTCTTCTCTTTTTTATTTCACTATATATTTCTTCTCATACCATTTATTTTATTACATCCATTAATTTCTCTCTTCTCTTTTTTGTTTCTATCCATACAATATGGTAAACTTTAACAATGTTCTTTTTGGTTTTGAAGTGAGTGTATTAATTATTTCAGACACTGTTATCAGCTTTGGTAGGATCCTTTATAGCAAAATTTTCTTGCAGGTAGTATGGTCAAGATCTGAGCATTTGACTGGTGATTGTACAATAAAGAAAGAGAATAAAGAAGATGATCAATGGTCTTGATCTTAGCTGGTGAGAAAAACTTGGAGAAGAGGATGCATTCAGTTTCCCTCCCGTCCAGCTTGTCAACATCTGAAGTGCAGCTTTTGGTTGATCCATAGGGACCATGTGCCCTGCCCCATGCACCTGTTACACATAACAAGGCTAAATGATGGATGCATGAAACTATAGTTCACAATTAAAAGAGATGAAAACAAAAAACTAATGTTAAGATATTCTCATATCAATCTCTGAAATGAAAAAAAGAAAAGAATAGTCCTACAAAATGTAACCCTGTACCTTGAGAAAAGTTAGAGGTCCATAGCTATTAAGAGAACCTGCTTCGGCACCATCAACCACAAATTTCCCTGTAGGAGATATCCCAAAGGCCTTTTGGCCTGACCACTCCATGGCTTGTACCCACCTTGAATTCCCTGCCATACAAGAACACATCAAGAACTCAAACTAACGTAAACATATATCTTCTTCAACAAGAAAACAATTTGCTCCCAAATATGTCAAGAAGAATCACCAAGCCAATTGCATATGAGATCTTCTTCACCAACATACACAAGCAACTTGATTCCATCCTCAAGAAGAGAAGGAATAACCACTTCCAGGTTTCTCATCCAGTCTTGCATCATAGCCACACGAACTTCTAAACTGCATAACTCATACTTCAAGTCATCCATCACACCCAAAGCACTCTTCACCTTCTGCATGTTTAACAACGTCTCCACTTGTGTGAAGTTGTAGCACAAATCCCCCTCACATTTCTTTCTGATGTCATAGTACTGCAGTTTGTGTATCAGCAGAATGAGATAAGTAAAACAGTTAACTAGGTATTGTTCTTTCATTATTACTTACATTAATGTTGTCGATAAAGTCCAGGATACGGTCGAAAATGTTTTCACAAATATCTACTGCTCTGATGCAACTATTTCCACCTTGAGCTTCTGAAAAATCATACACAGACAACATCACAACGGGAAACACCATGGTAGAAAGGGATGCAAGTGACAAATGGGAAACTTGTACCGCAAGTTTTAATGGCTTGTTCACAGTGTGGGATTAACATGGTGACATTGTCGTACTGAGCCTTTGTAATTATTCTGTTGTCTAATGCAAAATCTGGGTATGCTTGGAATTGAATTGCAGGATTGGTTAACCCATTACCGATTGCAAAACCCTTTGTTGTGTCGAATGAATCAATGAAAGCAAAAGCAACAACATAATTAATAGTGTGATTTCATTCATTAACCTTTCCCAGTCATATATATAAGAAATTGTGTAAGACCTTAAGGTTTATATGAAGTCCTTGATTTTGTTTATTTCCTTGGTTAACCCGGGATGCAAGTGCAGGAACATAGTGTCCAGCATATGATTCACCAAAGATGTAGAAGTCATTGTTAACGAAATCAAGATGCGTCTTGAAAAACTCCTGCAATTACAGTAAAATTAATTAGCAGATATTATTCATACAGAACAGGATATTGTTATCTTGTATTAGGATACATGATGAAACAAGGGACTTTTATATACTTAATTCTCACCTGCAAGAAATCATATAAATCAATGCTAACACCGGTTTCATCGTGGCGAATGTCACTGTCATCAGAAGAGTAACTAAAACCTGTCCCAGTGGGTTGGTCAACAAATATAATATTTGATGCCTGCAAAATGAGAAAAAACAACTTGTTGATACAAATAAGAAAAAAAGTTTGGTGTAAGTTTATAACACTTTCCATAAAGGAAACATGAAAATTGAATAAAGTGACCTGATCCCAGCCATAATGATTCCATGTAAGAGACAAGTTATTGGTAATATGAAAAGGACCATTTTCGTAAAACAAAGCTAATTCACTTCCACACCCTGGTCCACCAGTCAACCATATGACAACAGGATCATCCTTACTGTTCCGTGATTCAAAGAAAAAGTAGAACATCCTGCATGTCATACAAAGTTGATGCATAGCAATTCATATTAGAAAGACAAAATTTAAGTGAATTAATTAATTAACCCAACTCAAAGCCAAGAATGGAAGCACATTGGTTATTAAATTTAGAATTATTTTCCAAATTCACTGATAAATTCAACAGCTTTTGTATTAACTAACATATGATAAAAGCTTTTACATAATATTATATAGTTTGGTAATTTTTACAATAAATATCATAAAAATCATACACCACTGGTTGGATGACAAACTGATAGTGTATAAATATTGTACTTACTACATGATATTCCTTAAAGGTGGTCAACTACTCTAGAAATATGTCAATCTTGTGTAGATTTTTTCTGGTCACAATCGTTTGACTTTAAATTTATCGGGAACAAAAAAGGAAGCTCGATCTTAATGAATCATTGTGAAGAAAAAGAGTTTTTTCTAAAGCCCTTTGACTCATCAAATGGCATGTACTCAGTTACTTTAAATCTCATGGTCTTAACACTTTGTCATTCCAGAGAACTGGTATATTTTTACCTGGCAGCTTTGGAATGAGGCAGTGAATAATAGCCTGCATGGTGACCAAGGTCTTCAACAGATGGCCCAGAATCACCAAGAAACGAGAACTTCTTCTCCACGATCATACCAGGGACAAAACCACCATGGTCACCTTTTGTAATGTTAACTGAGTCCTTTGGAAATACGTTAAGGCTTCTTATGAGCCTTTCTGCATGTGATTGTGGCAGGTAGGCAGGGTGATGAGAGGGGTCAAAAGTAGCATAAGAAGAAGAAAGTGACAGGAAGAAGAACAGCAGAAGAGAGAGTTTGGAGAGGGATGGTGATGATGACAATGCCATGTTGTTTGCATTTTTGAAAAAGGTGAGGCAATGACTTCGATTTTATAGCACTCTCCCAATGCTGAAGATGTTGATTAATTAGTGTATACACTAAAAGCTATAATTGATTGGATATATATACCTAGAGGAAATTGAAACAAGAAAAGATTTGTTTTATTCAATGATATAACATCGTAAACGGATTAACCAAAAGAGACTTGCACATTGATAGGCAAAAACAACTAACTGCTCATACTAGAAAACAGGAAGCTAAAACAAACTTTATCCTATCTGTAATTTGATTTTTATTATCATAAACAACAACGTAAAACCTGAACTTTCAACACTTATGCCATGTCTGGTCAACATAGTTTTTTCCACCTTCACCCCATAAGTCAACTATATATATATATAGTCACTGTATGTTCATTTAAATTTATAATTTTTTCGTTATTTTTTTTTGTTTTGTATAATTAAAATTACAAATTTTTACATAAAGAAAGTGTGAGATAGAGCAATTTTTATAAGTTAATCCTTGTTGTGGTGAAATTTTGCATGATTTATTCATATTTCATAAAATTATTTCACTACAAGAAAAACTCAAATTACATACAGATTATTACATACGAATAAAAATCCATATGTAAAGTGGACATTACATACGGATATTTATATACGGATAAAATGTCGTATGTAAATAAACGTTATATATAGATTCGTATGTAAGAAAAAAGTCGTTACATACGGATAAAATCCGTATGTAATTTTGACGCTAAAAAACGAAAAACATTACATATGGATTCAATCCGTATATAAGTTATTTATAATTTTAATTAAAAACAAAACTGTTACATACGGACGTTTTTTTGTATATAACTGATTTTAAAATTAAATAAAAAGTAATAAAAATTATTACACGGATATTTTCGTATATAAGTTATTAATTTTTTATTAAATTATTACATACGGATTTTTTCCATATATAATTTTTTTTTAATTGTTACATAAGGATGATGTCCATATGTAAGTTATGTATTATTTTTTCTATAAATTTCGCATGTAACATATTTAAAAATGATAAAAACCGTAATATATTAAAAAAATAATTTATAAACTTATATTATTTTGGAAATATATTATTTTTTTTAAAAATTAAAATTGTGAAAAATGTAACATGCGAATTTATTGGGAAGCAGTGCATAACTAAATTTAATATATTATTTTATATATTACATAATTAATCTGATCAATTTATTAAAATTATTGTAATATATATTTAATAATTATAATTAATATATTATTTATTTTTCAATCTAATTTTTTTTAAGTACTCTTTTATTATTATGTTTGAATAAAATAAAGTTTACAAGATCAGAAATATAGTTAAAAAATA
>Ga0123342_1006908_pt1 | contig 15408 bp, 13 predicted proteins | sample Turbeawhitnodule_FD_89960 | JGI IMG/M metagenome (GOLD analysis project Ga0123342, IMG submission 89960) | Root nodule microbial communities of legume samples collected from Mexico - Turtle bean Mexico white nodule | ecosystem: Host-associated > Plants > Roots > Nodule | place: Mexico: Nepantla... | reverse complement strand
TCATAATTTATTATTTAAATATTTTTAATAATAAGGATAAATTTGTAAACTTACATTTTACATCTTTAAAATATTTTTTAAATTCTCTCTCAACTATCATATCACTCACAAATTTCAATAAACCATCCTCACAAATACACACTATCATCCCTCAATCCAAGCAACCTAACACATCCTCACACATTCTCTCTAATCCTCACAAATCCACTCTTCCTCCTCCTCACAAATCTCCTCCCTAATCCAAACACACCTTTGTTTCTATGGGGGAGGGAGGAGGACGAGGGAGGGGGTGTTTTTTGTGTTTGTTTCAAGGGTTTTGAGGGTGGGGGAGTGGATGGGGGAGATGGTGAGTGCTTTTTTTTCATTCTTCACAAAATGAAGAGATTTGGGGATGAAGTAGGATAGTTGTATTTTACCACAATACCCTTAGACATGCATTTTATTAAAATATCAAAATTAAATATTACATAAATTTATTTATAATTTCAAAAATATTTAATTATACTATTAATAACAACATAAAATTATAAATAATGAAAATAAAAAATACAAAAAATTATAATATTAACAAAATATATATAGTTATATAAAATAATAAATGAATATAATATTAAATATTATTTTCATAAATTTTAATATATTTAATAATTTTATTTCAATTTAACACAAAAATAATTTCTATTATATTTTTTAATTTTTTATTATAAAATATAAGTAATTATGAATATTATATATTAAAAAAATTAATTAATTCAAACCTACACACAAAAAGAATCATAATTCATTATTTTAATAACAAGGACAAATTTGTAAACTTACAATAAACCATCCTCACAAATCCACTCTATCATCTCTCAATCCAAACAACCTCACATATCCTCACTCATCCTCTCTAATCCTCACAAATCCACTCCCTCCCCTCCTCACAAATCCACTCCTCAATCCAAACAGAACCTAAAACACACAAAAATTGCTAAGAACATAAGAACTGAAAAAGAACTGAAGTTGAATAATAACAGTACGGCACCTAAATTCAGGGGCTGAGCCATAAGATATAACAAGGAATAGCATGCAAAAGTGCACCAATCATGACAAGAGAACTAAACCAGTTTTGGTAGGACCCAAAAAGCAAAAACAGTAGCCATGCCAGGAATTTACTAATGCCAACAGAAACTCCTCCAGTATTCCAGCAGTAATCACACCTAACATTTGTACTGATACTAATGTGAAATTAATTTTTATTTCTAATCCACACTTTAGATTTTTTGTATTTGTAGGAAAGAAACTATTGGAATGAGTTTTTATCTGTATTTTTTTGTTACGTAACAAGCATATTTTTAAGGTGGACTGTATTATAATATTATAACATTCACGTCAGCGATGAGTCAGCATGAAATATTTTAACATCCTAATCCACATTGAAAATTCATTATGCTACTTAAAAATAATTGGTAAAAACCCATTTCAATAGTTTTCTTATTAGAAGAGGAGATGTAAAATTTGGATTATAAATGAAAATCAATTTCATGTGAAAGTTCAAGAATGAAAAACATATATAATTCTTTACTTAAAATCTAGTATATATATATATTAAAAAAAATATTATTTTCTTTAGTTTTTTAGCATATTATTTTCTATTAAACTAATTCAATAAAAAATAATTTATATTATTAAATGAAATATAAGTTTATCCTTTTAAGGATTTTGCATATTTAAAACCCACATACACTAATTATAAGACAAATCTAAAATATATAAATTTACTATCTGAATGTGATCGGTTGAATCATATTGCTCGAATACCTAACTAGCAAAGGTCAACTTAGTGGATTTCTGATTTACGTATAATTTATAATTTTTTTTGTTATTCACTATGATTATGCCTATTTTACGGGGGTATTTATTTATTTTAATATATTGTTTTTCTGAAGCACTGAAAATAAGAAATTATAACACCACCCTCGATAAGCTCTTGATTTAAATTTCACTTAAAGAATATTTTATTATTTCTCAAAAAGAGGTGATCAATGAAGATCCTCAAACAAAGATAAATGTCGAAAGAAAAATACACATCAATATTATTATATATTATTATGTTCTCATTGACTTAATCATTGGAATATTGTCAACAGGTGAAACTCCACTAATTTCATTTTTATGATCTCCAAGCAAGATTATAGAAAAAAAAAAAACACTTTAGAAATCATCTCCAAACTTTCGATTTCCTGTTTGACGAGAACGTATGCAAATTTTACTTCACTTCTTAATATATATATATATATATATATATATATATTATTAAAATATTAGCGAGAGTTGGTAGAAAATAAATAAATATATATGGTAGAGTAAAATAGAAAGTTAGAATGATAGAGTATAGTTTTTAACGGTGAGACATAAAGCGAAATATAGGACAATCCTGCAAAGAATACGAAAAGGGAAAGAAAATCTAAGCACGAGGAACTATACTTGTTTAGCGAAAAAACAAGTAGAAAAGCTTGGATTAGATTTTAAGATGTGGATTGGTTCACGCAGAGCAAGTGAGTAAAGGAGCAGAAAGAGGAAAAACAATAAAAATTTCAACCCCAAAATAGTATCTCTACCACCCTTTACAGCACACACACAAGACATTCATCCAACCATCCATATCACACTCCTATCTCTCAAAACCGTTACACTCCTCACATCCCATTATTCTATAAAATCAAATTAAAACCAATTTTTAATCACACTTATTTGCGTCACAAAAAACAAACCATAGGTGATAAACAATGCACATCTACCACCATTACTAAATGCTTCTTTTTTTTAAAAATTATTAGTAACAAAATCTAAGTTTAGGTTGCATACAATAATATATATATATATATATATATAATTTTTATGTTAATAAAATACAATTTTAAATGTATAAAAAAACTAGTTTAGTTTATTCTTTGCCGAAAAGAAAACCGCGGCTCCTGACTACTGCGCGCAGGTGCGTAGCGCGTGCCTTCGGTTTACGTGTCTCAACCCCATTGGCGACTGGTTTACGTGTCGCCACATGACGAGGGGTGCGCACTAACTGAAGCAGGTGTACGTTAGCACTGACTTCACACTTTTGGATTCCCCATCGGTTGCAGCATTCCATGATCCCCCAACTAGCATGCCAACCCTTTCTTCTGCATAAAATACAACGTCCTCACAAACATAGCTTCCACCAAATTCATCACTCTCTTTCGTTCTCTCTTTCTCTTACCCTTTCCACCGCCTCCAAAACGCCATTTCTCAATTCGGTGTTCTAGCTTCTCCTTTTGCTTTGCTGCTGCTTCTTATCGATATTTATTTATTTTATTCTTCTTCAGATTAAAAAACTACTTCTAGGAACTCACAATGCCTCCACGTTCCGCGAGGGGTCAATCGCTGCTGGCCTAGTCGTCATCGACTTTGGACGCACGTGCCAGATTTCAACGGACTCCTTCATCCAATCCGCGACTCTCGCTGCTCAAGTGCAATACACAACCAACCAAGTTCCATGGCGGTTACTGTTATAAGCCAATAGTGTATGCGTTCAGCTTCACCAACAAAGACAACGGCAACGGACAAGAGTTCTTCGTCTTCGCACGTGAGAGGTTGCACCTCCACCGTGTGGCTAAAAAAAGAAAGGTTGTTGTTGCTGTTGAGATCACGGTTTTTCAGTGAAGGAAGACTGAGATTTTTGTGAAAATGCCTCACAGAGCGACTTACTTTTTCCCGAGGCAATTCCCGGAAAGAGGGTTGGATGAGTCTTCCAAGCAGAGATTGGATCACGAGAAGAGAAAAATTGTCAACTCAATCAAATCATCGGATACGACTTTTTCCTATGAAAGCGACGCGCCCATAAAGCCAACACCGATTCCCACGCCTGCCGCCAAAGACAACCACGACGTCGTTTTCTCATCCGGTAAGCAATCCGCGGTATCCGACCTTTTCACCGGCGCCGACAAGTTCCGCACCAAGCAGAAGCAAATCGCCGCCTTCTGCGATTGGTTGATCGACAAAAAGAAGGATCGCAATCGACCGAGTCACCATTTAAAGGCCTATCCCAACGACGACGACGAAGAAGAAGATGAACGAGAGCTTCTACTTCCGACGCCGCCGCCGGAGGCGGCGGCTGCAGCGGCGCAAGTGGTGAAGGATGCCGTTGACCGCAGCTTCGACCGGCAGGTTTCTTTGCCGAGGTTGTCCAGCGGGAGCAGCTACGCCGGGAGCTTGTTCACGCTGGACGGCACCGCCACATTCTCCAGCGACGTTACGAAAGACGAAACGTCGTCGTTTCAAGTCTTCACTGAAGAAGACGCGAGAAAAAGGAAAGAAGAAGAGGAAGAAAACGTAAAACGCAATACCGCGCAGAAGTATAAGGAGAGCTACTACCTGCAACTGGCGTTGGCGCAGAGACTCTCTTGTTTAGCAAGCCTCGCTTCTGAACCTGTTCTCACACTCGACGCTGGTCCCGAAACCTGGGACGCTGAATCCGTTTCGTATCGTTTATGGGTACGTATGTACGACAACGAAACGAAACTACACTTGCTGTAACTGTAGGTTATCGTTTAGTAACATGTTCCTTTGCTTGATTTTCAGGTGAGTGGGTGTTTGTCGTACACGGACAAGATATCTGACGATTTTTACAACATATTGGGGATGAATCCGTACCTTTGGGTGATGTGCAATGATGTGGAAGAAGAAGGGAAGCGGTTACCGACTCTGATGGCGCTTAAGGCGGTTGAACCGAGCGACACTTCCATAGAGGTGGTTCTTTTCGATAGACAGGAGGACTCTCGGCTTAAGGAGCTTCAAGATAAAGCTCAGGAGTTGTATTCTGCTTCGGAGAACGCGTTGGTGCTGGTGGAGAAACTCGGAAAACTCGTTGCTATATGCATGGGGTAAGATAATATCGTAAGATTACGATACACCGTACTTTTTACTTTTTTTACGTCCTTCTTTGATTATTTTTATTGTTTTTTATTGTTTGTATGCTTATTTGGTGTTGAATTGTGTGTGTGAAGGGGTACGTTCCCTGTGGAGCAAGGAGATCTACACAAGCGGTGGAAGTTGGTTAGTAAGAGGTTGAGGAACTTTCACCAATGTGTTGTGCTTCCTGTTGGTAGCTTATCCAGTGGACTCTGTAGGCATCGCGCGATTCTCTTCAAGGTGAAGAATATGTTTCTTTGTTGTTGTATCATTTGGATGCTTTAAGAGGAGGCTGTGTTAGTATTTCCCTACTGATTTTCATAATCTATATTTATTCATTTGAAATAATTATTTCTCTTTCTGGGTTTTGCGGCTTTAGAGATTGGCAGATTACATAGGTTTGCCATGTCGCATTGCTCGAGGTTGTAGGTACTGTGTTTCAGATCATAGATCGTCTTGCCTTGTCAAGATTAAAGATGACAGACAGCTCTCAAGGTTAGCGCAGTTGTCCTTTTTTGCCTTGTTCTTCTGAGTTTTGTTTTGATAGTATAAAGTCAAACAAAATATGTCTCTCTGCCCACGTACTTATTCTTTGGTGATAATCGTAGTGGGTCGCTTCAGTAGTTATGACCATTTTTACATTTTTTTACCCTAGAGTTCTATTGTTAATTTCACTTGTACCTTTTCATACTCATCTAGATTTGCCGGGCTTCATTATCCTTACAATTTGTGGATTGTTAAGTTGTATGTTGCACCTTTCTGTTTAGATTGCTCGTGTCAAAATTTTGGCTTGAGACTGACTGTTTATTGAGATTGTAGAACATTTCAGTTAATTGTTATAGTCTTCTAGATCACCTTATAAAAAACCTGACATTTATTTCATGTTGTCAACAGAGAATATGTAGTTGATCTGGTTGGGGAACCAGGAAATATCCTTGGGCCAGATTCCTCAATTAACGGAGCATATGCCTCATCAATACCTTCCCCGTTTCAAATTTCTCATTTAAAAGAATCCCAATCTCCATATGTGGATGTTACAGCATGTTCTCAATCTCTTGATAACTCTTATTCAGGTGTGTTGTGCTTTATATATTCCTGAAAATTCGGTCTTTCTACTGTATTAAACTATCCTTATTTCAAGTTCAGAATCCATGTATGTAGCCGTTAATCTCGATACATTCTTTCAGAGATCATTCCTTTTCTCTGAAGTTTTTCTTAGTTGTTACTCAATATCTTGCAGGCTGTGTACACGAAGATCAACGAGTTGAAGAAACTGATCGACTGAAAAATAGTAATGGCTCTATTTATGCTGCAATAGATCAAACTCGTGGAGGTACAGAACAACCTCTATTTCCCTGTGGCTTGAAAGGGAATGATGAGGAATGTGCTGTTCTGGGTTTATTAAAGTTTCCTGCCATCTATGAAGGTGTTTCTGAAGATCTTGACCAAGTCTCTGGAGCATCGATACATGAGTACCCAAGGCTCAGAAAAGATTCAGTTGTAATTATGGAAGCTTCCAAAGAGATCGTTGTAAAGGGAAGTTCGGGGCTAAAAAGTATCTATAAGCAATCTATACTGAGCTCATCCACCGAATCAGAAAAGGAACACGTAAAAAATAAACATGAAAATCAGGGTGCTGGTAATATTCCAAGATACTTGAACCTTGAACCATCACTTGCAATGGACTGGCTTGAGATACCGTGGGACGATTTACGAATCAAAGAGCGTGTTGGTGCTGGTAAATTTTCTGCTTCCTGTTTGTTTTTTTAGAGCACATGGCTGACCTGGTGACTCCGAATCTAAATTCTCTTCTCTCTGTGTAGGATCATTTGGGACAGTGTACCGTGCTGAATGGCATGGATCGGTATGTTTTCATACTACTTAATGCACAAACAAGTTCGTGAATGTTGCTTCGTATTGTCTTCATAATTCCTAATTTCTTAAGTATGATTGATTGCTGTTGGTTGCATGATGAATTTATTATATCAAACCATTGATATATCTTGTATTGTCAATACAGCCTATTATTTTTCTGTTATAATTTTAACTCAATGGTATTTTACTGTGGTTTTAAAATTGCAGGATGTTGCTGTCAAGGTTTTAACAGTTCAGGATTTCCAGGATGATCAGTTGAAAGAATTTCTCAGAGAGGTAAGTGTCGTGTCGCCCCTAAAATTATATCATTTTATTATGTTGAGTATAATAATATTGGGAATTCATTATACAAAACTCACTTCTCTGGTTCCTTATCTAATGGGGCAAATGAAGCAAGTTAATATGCAAGTTGATATGTTCATTGTTTTAGGTTGCCATAATGAAACGAGTACGTCATCCAAATGTGGTGCTTTTCATGGGTGCAGTTACTAAACGTCCACATCTATCTATAGTAACAGAATATTTGCCTAGGTAAGCCATCCAACCCTTTTTTACAGTAAAATTATATTGAATTTTCTTTCATAATGGTTTGAGTTGAGTGTCTTACTGTTGTTTCCTGGTGCATTATTTATTGCAGGGGCAGTTTATTCCGCCTAATACATAAGCCAGCATCTGGTGAAATTCTAGATCCAAGGAGAAGGTTACGGATGGCTTTAGACGTGGTTTGTGCCAGATATTGTTATTTTTCTCTGATAAATTGGATATTATATATTGTGTTATATGATAATACGTAATTTGTCTGATTGTAGGCTAAAGGGATCAATTATCTCCACTGTCTGAAGCCTCCAATTGTGCACTGGGATCTCAAAACCCCGAACTTGTTAGTGGACAGAAATTGGACTGTCAAGGTATAATGGAACCGATTGAGCACTCGAGTTTCTAGTTGAGTTTTGGTAAAATAATTGTGCTTATAAATGATTTTTTTTTTTCATTTCTTGCTCAGGTGTGTGATTTTGGATTGTCCAGATTTAAGGCGAACACTTTCTTATCATCAAAATCTGTCGCTGGAACTGTAAGTTTCTTGTTCTCAGATTATGTACATAAGCATGTGTCATAAGAAAGAAATTATGGACGTTAGGTTTGAAAATTATTTGAGTAGCAATTTCAGGTTTGAAGTAAAAAGTTCAGCTATTGTTGCTAACATTAGTGCTCCTTTGTTCATAAAGTTCAACTATTGAATACCAGTATGTATGGCTGTCAATTGTCTGATGAGTGTTCGGTCTTTGTGTCAAGCAAATTGTCTGGTTTAGTAGGTTGTGCATGTTGGTGTAGATAGAGGCAAATTTATTTCAACAAAGTGGTCATTCTATTAATATTTTGCAGGTTGAAGTTTCATTCACTCACGGTGCCACATCTTCAATAAGTGTGTAACTCTCTTAATTTTATTTTCAGCCTGAGTGGATGGCTCCAGAATTTCTTCGTGGCGAACCTTCAAATGAGAAGTCTGATGTTTACAGTTTTGGGGTTATCCTGTGGGAACTTGTGACCCTGCAACAACCGTGGAATGGACTTAGTCATGCCCAGGTAAATTTGTTGAACATTTAGATCTGAAACCTGCTAAGTGTATATGGGTCAGTTTTTTAAAGTGAATCATGTTTATGTTGTTCAGGTAGTGGGAGCTGTGGCCTTCCAGAATAGGAGGCTTGCTATCCCTCCAAACATTTCCCCAGCGTTGGCCTCTCTGATGGAATCTTGTTGGGCTGAGTAAGTGTTATATATGTGTGTGATTTTTTGTGTGTGTATATGGGTTATGTTGGTTCTGAGGATTGATCATTTTTGCACAGTAAACCTGGTGATCGCCCATCATTTTCAAGCATAGTTGAATCTCTAAAGAAACTACTCAAGTCACCAGCGGATGCGATTAAAATGGGTGGGAAATAACATATATAGGGATTTTTTGTTGATGAAATTTATTAACCTATTGATGATGCCATGAAGGCCTTTGATTGTTTGTTGCAATTGTATATGGATCGGTTGATCATGCTTAACCCATTTCGTATGCCCACTTAAAATCAATCAAGCCTCTAGTAACTTTCAAATCATGACCTCGAGCTCTTTTATCTATAGCTTTGAGATCAATAAATTTCATTATTTCCACTTTCTATTCTTTTCCCCCATTTCAATTCAATAATACCAAAACTACTCAAATATGTCATATTCTTTTTTTATTATTTCTTAAGACAACATATATTGTTTAAATAATGTTGTAATCAAAATTTATTATTAAAAAAAAATTATATTCTAGATTCAAACAATAGTAATAAAATTATTTATTTAGGGGATAGATCTTGTCTATTTCCATTCATAGAAAATTAGAATTACGTAACCTTTCTGAAAAATAAAATTGAGAGTGGTATTTTAATTTTAAAGTTTTAGTATTTATAATATTTTAATTATGTTGTATACTTTCATGATTCACGTATAATACAATAAGGCGAGAAACTACACTACTTACAATCCATATAATAAACAAAAATGATGTAAATTATACTCAATATTGTAGATAATCGCGTCAATTTTATTTGAAAAATATTTAATTTATATAAAACCTATTGTATTTTAATTTTTTAATAATTGAATATTAAATATAAAATTATATATGTGATGTATATGTTTTAAATAATTTATTTTTTAAATATATTATACCCGAGTGATTTTTAAATACTAGATATATATATTATTAGAAATAACGTAAAGTACAAACAAAATATCATTTTTTTTATTTTTATCATATTTAAATATAGACATGAATTTTAATTAATAAATAAACATAACGACTCTTTAAAATATAAGGATTATATAAAACACATTACATTAAAAGAGTCTGTGCCAAATTTAGTTATAATAAAATAATTATTTCTAAAATGAATGGTTCATGAGACATTTATATTTAATATATGACACATAAGTTAAAAGGAAAAAAATAAAATATTTAGTTATATCGTACAAAAGCTTTATTAGCATATATATTATCCAAAATTGTAACCACCTCTATTTGTAGTTATTTATTTAAATACATTTTCAAAAGCTACAGGTGTTTATTAATTCTATTGCAATGACTCAAAAATTATTTTATTTAGGCATAAACTGACTGTTTTATTAAGGATCTCTTTTCATTTAGTTATTTATTTAGACAATAAAAATAAATTAAATAAGGCGCGCAATATGTTTTACAAAATGAACACCCAAACAAAGATGAAATACTAAAGCCTATAAAAACCATGCCATGCTAAAGACATGTTTCTTCTTTTTCTTCACACACACATGAAAACAAATTTCACAATGGTCTGTGCCACACGTTTACACACACTTAACTTCATGCTTCATGTAAAGGTTCCACCGAAGAAGAAAACAAAAGACAAACATACCAACATAGAAACGACAACGAAAATCTTGACAAAGTTAAAAAATTTACTTAACATCTACACCCCAATCAAATGAATGAGGAAAAAAGCATACCTTTATCCTTTTATTCTATGTTCTTTATGCATTTTTTGTTTCTCCTTCTTTGCTCCTCTCTGTTTGTGTATTCTTTTCTATCACCTCCTTTTTATATATGTGCCTCATGTATCTACAAAAATCATCCTCTTGGCACGGGAAGTTGGAAACTAAAAAACAAACTATGCGGAGATTGGGGGTATTGTTGAGTGATTTTTTTTTCCTTGACTATACGGAATTTGAAAAAAATCATTTGCTTTTTCTTTCCCAACATAGAATCCTTTAATGGTCAGTACCGAGCGATCCCGTCTCGATCTTGGTGATTGATCGTCTGAGTCAAGTAGCACATCAAGGTACACAATAATAACAAGTATCAAACAGTTATGATGGCGTTGAATGAGTCGATGCGTATTCGCAATATAGGAAAAATATTTTCAACAAGTCATCTAAAATCAATTAACTAAAAGATACATCTTCCTAGTTATTAAAGGATATGGATACCAGAGTTATAGAAGGATCCTAATTGTTCTTGTCGGTTGACTAGGTTGAACGCCTCTTCCTGAAAAAGTATTTTTTGGAGTCAGACCCACGTTTCCTTCTTGATGCTAGAATAAGGCTCTGTTGGGACAGAGGGCGCCTACCTGTTGATTACACTCCAACGATCAAGTCAGCTAGGGTTCACAAAAAAGTAAACAGTTTCAGTCTAGTGTGCAAAAGCAGCGTACCTTTACTAGGAGACTTCATCCCCTCCGCACACGCAACATGCAACCACTCTTCCTAGAGCTAAGCAAATCTTAACTGAAAATAATCATATTAACTTTTGTTTCTTAACAGAAAATCGCATGCCACAGTCACTAGCACTCTTCTGATGCTATCCGCAGGTCCACTTTCTGTTATCAATGCATCTCCCCATCTACTTAGGGTTAATAGCAACTAGCCATGTGCAACAAACATGTAATAGAAAAAATATTGCCACGTAATAATAACCAGTATGCACAATAATATCAAATATACAATAATAATAAATATGCACAATAATAACAAATATACACAATAATAACAAATATATTTATAAACACATGTATCTCGATTTATTTACGTAACAACCCTCTCGTGCGCATTGGGCCTATCCTTGAAAAAGGTCGTTTAAGCAAGTTCCACCCAGGCCCAACAACCGAGTTGTCTCCCCCACTCTACCCAAGAGCCGAGTTGTCTCAAAATTGTTGCCGAGTACTGAGCTATGACCAACAGCACACTAATATTAATTATGTCTTTCTAATTCTTAGTTGTTTCTTTTTATAAAGGTGAATATTTGTCTTTGTCTATTATGATTCTAGTATTTATTGATTGATTCTTTCTCTCTTTAGTTAAACCTAGAATGAGTATACTGCTTGTATATATTCTGACTAATTATTTTGATCTTAATGGAATAATATTAGAGATATTCATTCTCATATCTTTTGCCTTCTTTTTTACTCTTTTGTTCATCTTTGTCCTCTTTTGGTCATCTTTGTTTTATTTTATAATACTAGTAATAAGGAACTATGTATGTCAGTTAATAACTGATGTTCGACCATCAGAGTTAGGACCCAAACCAAAGCTATAAATAGAGCCCTTTGTGGAGGAGTAAGGTACGTTTTCCATTTACCATAACACACTCTTAAACTAGAGTACTTACTTGAGCGTTGGAGTACCTTTTGCAGGTAACCCCGACTGACCGAGCACCAGCACTTGAGGAAGGAAACTCGAAGTAACCAGGATATCACCGCCACATCAAAAATTATACTTATTGGGTTAGGCTCACTTCCTATGTGGAGGCCCAATCCAATATTATTCACCTTTAGGGTTTTTTTCTTGAACAGATAGAGAGTCGTCAGCAGAGACAGAGAGAAAAAAGAAAAGAAGAAAAGAATGAAGAGAGAAAGTTTTGTCCAACAACTTCTAGCCACCGCCAACGCTTCGTCCACCATTGGATCGGACTAAAAATTTTTCAGCAGGTTCATAACTTGTGGTACGTCAATCTGACCGTTCAGAGCTTTTAGAATTTGTTTGAGCAATGAGAAATTCTTCTCACATTGCAATAGTGTTTTCAGCGTTTTTTTTAGGTTGAAAACTTTTCGGATCGTCGTTGTTGCTTCGTTCACTGTTGGATCGGGCTGAAATTTTGTCAACAGGTTCATAACTCGTGTTGCTTCAATTTGACCATTCAGATTGTTGAAAAGTCACTGGAAGAATGACCTATAGGTCACATATGGTAGTTGTAGTTTTGTGAATTTTTTGGTTTCTTGTTCTCTATTTCATCTCTATTGTCTTTCTATTTGGTTGATTATTAAGCACAATTTATGTTGTGATTTGAGACTCTCTTGTAACCTTAATTTTGATCATAGTGGAACTTGATTGACTGGCTTGTGCCCATGGTTTTTACTTCTCACATTGAGAAGGTTTTCCACGTTAAATTTTTTGTCTCTTCCTTCAATGTGTTTTTATTGCCGCCATTGTTATTGCTCATTACAGATTCTTGCAAGTTGGGGAAATTATTATCCGCTGCTTATTGCTCTTATTGAGTTATTATTTTACTGTGTTGAATTTCCCATCAAAGTTGCTTGAATGATGGAGGCAAATACAAATAAGATGGTCTGTTTGAACGACACTAACTATCACTTATGGAAGGAAAAAATGAAGGATCTGTTATTTGAGAAGAAATTGCATCTTCTTGTGTTTTCTACTAAAAAGCCAAAAGTCAAGACTGGTGAGGAATGAAAGTTTGAGCATCAGCAGGTTTCTGGTTTTATTCGTCAGTATGTTGAAGATAATATTTATAATCACATTGCTAATGAGGAAGATGCAAAATCCTTGTGGAAGAAGATTGAGATTTTGTATGCTTCTAGTACAGGAAACAATAAATTATATTTATTGAATTCCTTGATGAATTTGAGGTAGAAGGAGGGGATTTCTATTTCAAATCACTTAAATGATTTTTAGGGGCTCTAAGATCAATTGTCAAAAATGGGCATCAAGTTTGATGATGAAGTGTTGGGATCATGGCTACTGAATACTCTACCAGATTCTTGGGAAACTTTTCGAGTTTCAATTACAAATCCATCCCCTGATGGTGTTGTCTCCTTGGAAAATGTCAAAAGTAGTGTTCTTAATGAGGAGATGAGAAGGAAGACTCATGGTACTTCATCTCATTCTGAGGTACTTGTCACTGAAAATAGGGGAAGAAGTCAGAAAAAGTAACTGAAATGGAGTAGACCGAACATCAGAAGTAAGTCCAAGTCTAGATACAAAAATGTGGAGTGTCATTATTGTCACAAAACAGGACACATTCAGAGAAATTGTTTTCTATGAAAAAATGAGAACAAGGATAAGAAAGGGAAGCAGAAGGAGAAACATCATGACAATGATGATCGTGTTACTACTGCTACCTATGATGATGATGATCTTATTATTCTCCATGACCATGATTCAGTTAATCTTGTATCAAATGAGAGCATGTGGATAATTGATAGTGGTGTTACACTGCATGTTACACCAAGGAAGGAGTTCTTCACATCTTACACTTCTAATGATTTTGGAGTGTTGAAGATGGGTAATGATGGTGTGTCTAAGGTAGTTGGTATTGGTGATGTTTGTTTGCAGACCAATATGGAAATGCAGTTGTTGCTTAGAGGAGTCAAATATGCTTTAGATGTCCGCTTTAATTTAATCTTTGTGCAGATGCTTGATGATAGTGGTTATGAAAATCACTTTGGTTAGGAAAGTGGAAACTCTCCATAGGTAATCTAATTGTGGCCAAAGGGGAGAGAATTAGTAAATTGTATTGGACAAAAGCATTGGTTGCTAAAGACAATGTGAACGCCATGGATATGGATGCTTCTTTGTGGCACTGAAGGCTTAGTCATATCAGTGAGAATGGGTTGAATTATTTAGCTAAAAAGGATGTGCTTCCGAGATTGAAGAATGCATAGTTGGAGAAATTTTTTCATTGGCTGGTAAGCAGACCAGAGTATCCTTCAAGAAGCATCCTCCCTCAAAGAAGTCAAAGTTGCTTGAATTGGTGCATTCTGATGTTTGTTACCTTTATTGATGATTGTTCCAGGAAGCTTTGGGTTTATGTTTTGAAGACAAAGGACCAAGTTCTAGAAAAATTCAAAGAATTTTATGTTTTGGTTGAGAGACAGTCAAGCAAGAAGCTGAAATGCATTCATATTGACAATGGTGGTAAGTATTGTGGACCGTTCGATGTTTATTGCAAGCAACACGGTATCAAATATGAAAAGAATCCTCCTAAAAATCCACTACAAGAAAAACTCAAATTCCATACAGATTATTACATACGGATAAATATCCGTATGTAAAGTGAGCATTACATACGGATATTTACATACGGATAAAATGTTGTATGTAAATAATCGCTACATACGGATTTTTCTGTATGTAAGCAAAAAGTCGTTACATACGGATAAAGTCTGTATGTAATTTTGGCGCCAAAAAGCAGAAAACATTACCTACGGATCCAATCCGTATGTAAGTTATTTATAATTTATTAAATTATTATATACGGATTTTTTTCGTATATAATTTTTTTTTTAATTGTTACATACGGATTGGTTCTGTATATAAGTTGTTAATTTTTTTTTAATTTTTACATACGAATGGTGTCCATATGTAAGTTATTCATTGTTTTTTTTTATAAATTTTGCATGTAACATATTTAAAAATGATAATCGTAATATATTAAAAGAGTAATTTATAAACTTATATTATTTTGAAAATATATTATTTTCTTTTAAAAATTAAAATTGTGAAAAATGTAACATGCGAATTTATATCATTCTAATTTTATTTTAAGTACTCTTTTATTATTATGTTTGAATAAAATAAAGTTTACAAGTGACTAAACCAGAAATATAGTTAAAAATATACCTCTTACATTAATTAGTTATTACAAACAAGATATTACAATAAATTTAGTTTATAAAAATATGAATATATAATTAAATTAAAATAATAATTTACTTCTAATAATAAATATTATATATTTACATATGATATTTATTTACTTCTAAAATAATTATTTTGTGAAATATATTATTTTCTTTT
>Ga0123342_1006907_pt1 | contig 15409 bp, 3 predicted proteins | sample Turbeawhitnodule_FD_89960 | JGI IMG/M metagenome (GOLD analysis project Ga0123342, IMG submission 89960) | Root nodule microbial communities of legume samples collected from Mexico - Turtle bean Mexico white nodule | ecosystem: Host-associated > Plants > Roots > Nodule | place: Mexico: Nepantla... | reverse complement strand
TTGTTTTTTCTTTTCCAAGTTTAGATTTTATATTATTTTTTTTGTTTTTTTGGTTGGTTTCTGTGTGTTTTTTTTTTTTTTTTTTTTTCTTTGTAGAATGTTTTTGGGTAGGAGGCTTTCTAACTTGCAGTGGATGGCTATTGTGCTGTTGGCTGTCGGGACAACCACTAGTCAGGTGTCAATGAGTCTCATAAATTTGGTTTTGTGCCTTTAAATTTATTTTTATAAGAAGTTAGCTACTATGATTTATGCATGTTTTATATGGATATTAACTGAAAATTCAGTGTTGAGGAGTTAGATGAATATTCCTTTGTTGTTTCTTTTTGGAGATTCCTCACTTGCACTCCTTCTACCTTATCCTTTCCTCCTTCTAACAATATTTATTTTTTCCCCTAAATTTCTATGATTTGTAAAACTGCATTCGTGACATTGATATTAGGTCATTACATGCTAAACGTGATTTATTCTGTGATAATTGTAGCATGTTAAGATCCTGATAGCTTCAAATATTAAAGTTTGAGTAGTACATTCTTGTATTTAGAAGGTTTCAAATAAATTCAACAAGCTTTGGCTTCCTCTGCTGACATTTGTACATGGTATCAGAAAGTGTCTATTAATATACATAGCACCTGTATTATTTTGACGGAAAGTAAACTGAGTCTCTCGCTGGTCATGAGGGAAGTGCACTTTGGGGAGGACAAGCAATCGTCCTAAATCAAAACAAAACAAAACAGAACAGAGACAATGAGTGACAAATCATAAATGGAACAGATTTGTCTCCGTTGCACATTAGTAGCAGAAATTCCCTTGAAATGTCCACGAGTACAAGATCTAAGAGACTTAAATAGATAGCATTTAAAATTATGCGAGATTGAAGCATAAATACATCTTTGTTCTGTTCTGTATTTTTTGTTTTTACAGTCAATGATTTATGTATTAGGTAAATTAGTCCTGTGACAGAAATGTTATTTAGAATGACCACTACTGTTTGTTGTTTTAGGTCAGGGGCTGCGGAGAGACTTCCTGTGAGTCGCTTTTCTCAGCACCAATTCAGGGCTACATGTTAGGAGTTCTATCTGCTTGTCTCTCAGCATTAGCTGGAATTTATACCGAGTTCTTGATGAAGAAAAACAACGACAGCTTATATTGGCAGAATATACAGTTGTACACGTAGGTACTTTTTCTTGATTTTGTCAAATGTCTCCAAATGTATAGGCACACGTGTCAGTCTTTTGATCTTTTAAACTGTTTATTTCAGAAGAAACTTTTTCTCCATTTATTCTTCCTTAGCCTATTAAATGAACGAGGTTATTTTATGTACCAAGAAACGAGTGCTTTGTTTTCACTTTCTAAGAAGGAGCAGAGCGTATATTACTGTTGAATTCATGCAGTTCATCCAATGTAGAATCCTAATTCCTAACTCTTTGAACATGACATTTTTGTGGTTTTTCTGCTTGCTTTTGGAGGTAGCGCTATTATGTGTTGAATAGATTTGGATTTCCACTATTATTGCAGTATTTGGTAAAATAAACATGTGCTATCTTTTTTTACCAATTTTTTTTGGATTTCTTTTTGAATTCAGAGGATTTTTATTTCTGCACTGTTCTTAGTTAGAGAGAAATTGATGTTTCTGTAAAATTGGAAGAAGTGTCAACGGCTTCTTGAGTTCATTATTATGGCACTCTAGGAATGAATATGGATGGTTATCATGGTCGAATATTTTTTAATCACCTACTTAGAGCGCACAAAATGATTTTTTTTACAGGTTTGGCACACTTTTCAATATGGCTAGACTACTCGTGGATGATTTCAGAGGTGGATTTGAAAATGGGCCTTGGTGGCAACGTATTTTTAATGGATACACTATCACTACCTGGATGGTGGTATTGAATTTAGGGTCTACTGGTCTTTTGGTTTCATGGTTAATGAAACACGCTGATAATATTGTGAAGGTATATCTTTGGACCCTCCTGCCAGCATCCTTTTCTCTTGTGTTTGTTACATACTTAATCTATTTTGTCATAGAACTTGATGCTGAGTTTACATCCAAAGAATAATCTTTTTCATACAAGGGGAATAATTGTGACGAAATTAGTAAAGAAGTATAACATCAGAATTGGTATCTGTTTATTTTTTATTCTCTCCTAATTATTAGTTGTTTATGCTTTCTTTAGGTCTATTCCACATCAATGGCGATGCTGCTAACAATGTTACTTTCACTATTTCTCTTCAACTTCAAACCTACATTGCAGGTAAATTACCGGCCTAAGCAATTCCTATATGTGTAGGCTCCCATTCCACACCTTCTCCTCCTAGCGGAACTCTTAAGTCAAATCAATTTGTTGCACATAATTTTTGTGGGTAGCTGTATTATATGTTGTCAGGCTACAAGTGGTTATTATTTTTTGTTTTATCTTTTCCTCTTTGCAGCTTTTCTTGGGCATTATCATTTGTATGATGTCTCTACACATGTATTTTGCCCCACCAAACATGCTCTTGGATATGCCATTAACTGTTAAACCAGATGAAGAGAAGCTCATTGAAGTTTCTGTTGATCGAAGACCACATTCATGATGTTGTATTGACGTTTGAATACAATGCTTCGGTAAATGACATTTATTTTAATTGTGTTTTGTTTTATTTTCTAAATACGTCAAATAAAATATTCCCAAACAACATCTAACATTGCTACATAATGTTTGTGGGATTAAGAAAATATTTATTTGATATTAAACAAGGCTTTCTTACTTTCTTCCTCGTGTCATGCTGGTCCTTGGTTTTAGTAGTGGAAAGTCACAAATTGCCTCCTGTTCTTGAGGTTTAGGGTTTAGGGTTTATTGTTAGCCCTTCCCAAGCCCAAAAAATGTTCGGAGCCTCATGCATTGGGCCACCCTTTTAACCAGTTCTATCACATGCCTCTTTGTGCTAATTCTACTTTCAAGTTATGATGTATATACGCTTAAGTGGTATTATATGGCCACTAATGTTTGCAATTTGTGCCTGGCTTCGTTGATCTGATAGCCTTGTTATAACTTTTTGTGCCTGCTATTTCACTTGTAGGCAAACGATTGGTAATTTTGGTTTTGATTATTTTCTTATTTGTTCTGCAGGTAATTTAATTTGTTCTTTCCCAGGTATTCCTATAAGGCCTATTAAAAGTCAAATAGTAGAGCAGCAGAACGCTGAATATTGTTCCACGCTCAATTGATTCGGTGACTTTGTAGAGCATAGGCATCTTGGGTGGCGTGACTTAAACTCTATATATAGCAAATTCGGAAATCCCATGTGTTGCCTGTGTTTAAATATATTGAAAGATGATATTGAAGGAAAAGATTGTTGAATGAAAGTGAGCAGAATGTGGTTAAGACGGAAATATAATTTTGCCATCGGCTTTTGGCAAATCTATAACTTCTCTAGCTGGTAGTGAGTGATAGGGTTGTTATCCATTGACACAAATCACATGAAGTCAAACCACCAACGTGGTCCATCATTCTACCTGGTTGCTTCACTAAAGAATTCTTCTCCATTAATGAATTTAAATAGAGAGTTGTTTTACAGTTTGCTGCTCATGTCGAATGCACTTTTTCTTAAACGAGCATATGGAAAACACATTGATTTAGGGGAAATGCCTTGTTATATTTCCCTTCAAGTAGTGATTGGGGTCTATCGAACGGAAGTTTGTATCCATCATTTTAGTTACAATTATTTGGCAAAAATGGTCGTCGAGTGGAAGTGAGGTTAATCACATGACATTCTGGTAATCATATAATAAAAGGAAGGTGAATTACAAAATAATCGTATACATTCAGCATTCATTGGCATTTGTTTGATAGATTGAAGGTAAGATCGATATTTTTTCCTTCAATTTAGATGTAATCATTTAATGAGCTTATTGGCACAGACTTGCCGAAAAAAAGTTTTACTGTTTAAGAAACCAGTGACATATCAATGAAGATTATTAATAGTTGGGCAAATTATTAGAGTATGAAGTAACCGAAATTCAAATTAATAAAAAGTAGGAATCCAAGAAGAATTTAAATGTAGGATGGTGGAGAGGGGATGCAAGAAAGGTAAAAGATATGGATTGAAGGGTGTAGGGGATATCTGGGTATCAGTGCATAGTGTCAAAAACACCGATCATTGCTGTACCTGTGGTAAGGGGATAATTAAAAATGGATAGTGAGAATTTTCTTTCTACTTTTTCCTTTATACCTTTATATTTTCTTGATTCTCAAGTGGGTCTAAACTTTTTTTTTTTTAATTTAAGCGTGTTGGAAGTTTAGTTTTCTATGATTTGTAAGCTGTAGTTACTCTATCTCTTTATAAGTTTTGACTATTTATGTTTTTACTTCTTTTTATCAACAATTGAACTCTTTGCCCGGTTGATAAGTTGTAACAGTCAACCGTGAATGTTCACCGGTTCTAATAAGGGTAGAGCAGTGCCTTTCATTATATAAAAGTGTAACTGATTCTAAATACATGAGTTTATGCATTTACTAGCTAGAAATATGTGTCTATAAAATGTAATATTTTAGTACACTAAATTACAAGAGTTGTTTATTAATAGGAGAAATGGTCAGCAATGTTATCATGCCATAGAAAATCAACTATTACATTTTGAGCAATTATGTTAAATTATTTTATTTCAATCGTGTCTGTATTTTGTTCATTGTTTTCTTTCTTAATTTCTTATTATTATTGTTTTGTTTGATTTCAATAAAATAAGATAAACTTTATCAGTCTTTATAAATTTGATCCTGTTCATCGCTCTATTAAAAAAATAAATTAATAAAGGATTAAAATGTATAGGTTCTGTACCCAATACACACCTTGTTAATTTTACAATTTTCAGCACTTCGGTAAACAATAAATTATGTTTTTCTTATATAAAAAATAATCTACACTTTTAATTTTGAAATACTACAAGTGCGCAATTTTTATATCTAATAGTTTAATAAAAGTCTCCAAGAAAACTTAACTACTACATGTATATTCATTTTTATAATAGTCACTTTATTTATTTTTAATTAATTAATAGTAAAGAAGGCAAAAGTAATCTAAGAAAGACTCTTTTGAAAATAGAGATGAAATAAAAAAGAAATGTACGTAAAGGAAATAAAGGGAGAATAGAGATGATATATGATGAGCAGTGTGAGTGAAGTGAGTGTTTAGAAAACAAAAGCAAAGGGGCGAATGAAGGTTGGAACGAAAGAAGGCATAATTTTGAATTGATTTGAGGGTCATTTTGTTTTTGAAAAAAAGAGTCTTCCCCGCCACCAAACCCTAGCTTCCACCGCAAAAATGCCGAGGGAAATCATCACTCTTCAGGTTGGCCAATGTGGGAATCAGATCGGCATGGAGTTCTGGAAGCAACTCTGCCTCGAACATGGTATCAGCAAAGACGGCATCCTCGAAGACTTCGCCACTCAGGTCCAATTTCAAATCTCCATTTTTCTTTCGGTCTTTCAAAACACCGTGCCTTCGTTCTTAGGCTAATGCCCTCTGTCCTGCGTTTGACAGGGAATGTTAGTCAATTCTTAGTTGGGATCTCATGATGTTAGATACTTAGTCAATTTCGCCATCTTAGCATTTATCTCACTTCTCCAGGATCCACATTTGGGCTCTCTTGAAGTTTTGTTAATTCTGGACTTGGGAGTAGTGCCCTTTTTCTTGTTATGGAGATGCATATAAGTGTATCGTTTTTCCTTCTCTCGCGTTATTTTTAAAACGGGGAACTGGGTATTATCACCTTTGAGTTCTTGAAGTCTTCACTGAGCAATTTTTTTTCATGTCTTACTGTGGCTGGCTTGCTAAGTTGCTAGTTGCCGTAAGTCCTAAAAAATTGTTTCTGCTGAAGGTTTATTGCTTTCACTGTTTATGTGAACTTGATTTAACTAGGAATTTTGATTCGTGGCCGATGAATTATTAGAAGAAATCAGTTAGTATGCACCGTTACCCATCTTGTGATTGGTGGCTATTAGTTCTGCATTTGCTTATTTTAGTCAGAATGCTGCAGGGAGGTGATCGGAAAGACGTGTTCTTCTACCAAGCTGACGATCAACATTATATACCACGAGCTCTCCTGATTGACTTGGAGCCTAGAGTGATTAATGGAATTCAAAACAGTGACTACCGAAATCTGTACAATCATGAGAACATTTTTGTCTCGGATCACGGAGGTGGTGCAGGAAACAATTGGGCCAGTGGATATGATCAGGTTTGTTACTGCTTACTGGAGCATTTTTTAAAGATTTTCTAATCATTCATTTACTTTGTGTCTTTGTTATTTCCAATAACCTTCTCAATACTTAGTAAACTTATGTCATGGTTATCAGAGTCCCTGTTTGTTTTAAAGTTACAACATCAATTCTTGCACTTTCCAATGAGGGACATACATTCCAATGTCTGTGATGTTTATTGAAGCACAAACTGACACTAGATTATTGTTTAAAAATATTGCTTCACAAATCATGTAATGTTGTAGGCCAAACATCTAGACATGCACAACATTTGTATTGTTTTTTATAACTAGAGAGGTCTCAGATGGTTTGACCTGATGCTGTCATCCATGTACATGAGCAGTTTACACTGAACTTGATTTACGCTTTCCAACAACTTTACAAATAATAACCCTGACAAGTCTACCACAGAATCATTTCGACTGTTTGTAAGCATTTGGAAGATCTTGGTATGCAATATCCTATAAGTGGTAAAGTTCTTGTTTAACTAATACGGCTATTAATATCTGTCCAGGGACAACATGTTGAAGAAGAAATAATGGACATGATTGACAGAGAAGCAGATGGCAGTGACAGTCTTGAGGGGTTTGTTCTATGTCATTCAATTGCTGGAGGAACAGGCTCAGGTGTCTTTTCTTCTCATAATTGCCTGCAAGAGTTTCAGAAGTTTCTTCAGTGTCCCCTCTTCCTATTTGAGCATTTGTTTATTGGGTACATCTGGAAAGTAAAAGATTTGTGAAATGATTGACTAAATTTTCACCTGCTTCATACACTTAATTAAACTTAACATTCAATTAATTGTACACTTACGAGAAGAACAGTCCACCTTTTAGCTTATCACGGGCTAAAATTGCTTATAATAGTGGTTGGATATCCTATTTTCCTTTGAAATTTCTACTTGTATAAGATGAAAGTTTTTGGAGATTTCTCAAGTATACTCACCTGTAGTTTTGTTTTAATTTTTTTGTAATTTCTCTCATGTATTGAGTACATTTCCTTTCTTGTATGAAGGTATGGGCTCATACTTGTTGGAGACTCTGAATGACCGTTACAGCAAAAAACTAGTTCAGACATACAGTGTGTTTCCTAACCAAATGGAGACAAGTGATGTGGTGGTCCAGCCATACAATTCACTTTTGACACTCAAGAGACTGACACTTAATGCTGACTGTGTTGTAGTTCTTGACAATACTGCCCTAAATAGAATTGCTGTGGAACGGCTTCATTTATCTAACCCTACATTTGCTCAAACAAATTCCTTAGTTTCTACTGTTATGTCTGCTAGTACAACAACTCTTCGTTATCCAGGGTACATGAATAATGACTTAGTTGGCCTTCTTGCCTCTTTGATTCCAACACCAAGATGCCATTTCCTAATGACAGGATACACACCTTTGACAGTGGAACGTCAGGTGAGATAACTGTCATTTTTTCCAAACAAACGATTTTGGATCATCAAAGTTTTCACACAATTTTGTGACTTAACACATGTCAAGATCAGCACAGAAATTATGAATTAATCTCGCTTTCTTCCCCCCCTGTTTTACTCTCTTGTAATCTGATTGGTTATATCCACTCATTGCTCTTGAATGTGATTTTTCCTATTACACTTCCAGAGAAACATAGAAAAAATTGATGATATTTCCTTGCAGGCTAATGTAATTCGTAAGACTACTGTACTAGATGTCATGAGAAGACTTCTACAGGTATCACTTTGTCAATAGTTATTCAAAGTGAATGACCATGTTCTCTACTGACAGTTATATTCATGACAGGCAAAGAATATCATGGTTTCTTCTTATGCTCGGACCAAAGAGGCTAGTCAAGCAAAATACATATCAATTCTGAATATCATCCAAGGAGAGGTTGATCCAACTCAGGTAAGCAGAATAATTTTGCAGTACTATCGATACTTCTGAGATTCCCTGTTTTGTAAATTGAAACCAAGTTACAAATAGAAAATCATCTTGACAGCTATTTGCTAAGTGTTTGCTTAGCCCTGTTTTATGTTTTTGATACAAAGAGACATTTATATATGTGTTGTGTTGCTGCTACTACTGTTTTATACGTGAAGTGGTAATTTTCTGCTTCTATTAAATTAAATGTTTTGCTTCTTCTGTGATAGGAACTGATAGTCAAGACAGTAATGACAGTTTTGTATAGAAAACAGCCGCATTGGAAATTAGTTCTGTATTCTGTATTACAAACTTCAAGATGACGGTTATCTGTAGAAAATACTGCGTGTAGTTAGTTTTGTATTAGAAACTTCTGGATATAAATTGTGTGTATTTCTGATAGGGGGTTGTGTAATCACGTGTATCAAGTTCTTTAAAGAATAGAGACTACGTTCTGTCGGAGACTTCCGTCTCTCATACAGCAAGTCTATTGCTGTAATGTGTGTGATTTCAGTTTTCAATATCATTTTTTATACTTTTATCACTTGGTGTTCTATCACTCTGTCACATCAAATCTTAAGCAATTCAATAGTTTTGTAAAAATACATTGAAAAATTAAAAGTATTTCTTTAACAAAAATTATACTAACCATCCTCTGGTTGGGAGAGAATTTGTAGTTTTGTACTGATTTGTGCCTTGTAAATTTTTCATCAAGTTGCCGCTTGCCAAGATTGATTTGTGATCAAGAAGCATCTTGTAGTAGTATGTATGTATATATGTATTTGAACAGAGCTATTATACTATGTTGTGATTTTATCTTTCTCCGTGGATTTAGGTTCATGAAAGTTTGCAGAGGATACGTGAAAGAAAACTAGTTAACTTTATTGAGTGGGGTCCTGCAAGTATTCAGGTCTGCACAAATTAAAGTGGTGTTTGGGTAATTTCTCTTCTTTATTGAGTTTCATGACAATCTGATATTTCTTTATTCCTGCATGTCTGGTAGGTTGCTCTATCAAGGAAGTCTCCATATGTTCAAACTGCACATAGGGTGGGACTCTCATCCTTTTCTTTCAGTCTTTTGATGCTTATCTTACTTCTCTACCTTTTTTTAGCTTATTATATTGGAGAAAGATCGATATACATAATCTTTTTCAAGAAATAGTTTTCATTCTGAGGTTAAAAACAGGAATTTGGGTTATGAAATAACCTATAGATGTTTCATTTGGTAGGTCAGTGGCCTTATGCTGGCAAGCCATACTAGCATCCGTCACCTTTTCAGTAAAACTCTGAGCCAGTATGAGAAGTTGAGAAAGAAACAAGCCTTTATTGACGCCTACAGGAAGTTCCCAATGTTTGCTGTAAGTGTGACAGTTTCTTATGCATAATCTGATATAAATCTGTAGCTGTTAAATAATTGGGCTTGTAGCATCTAAACCTAATACTTGACATATCATGTGATGACTGACATCAATAAAAAATGGACAGGATAATGACCTCTCAGAATTTGATGAATCAAGGGACATAATTGAGAGTTTGGTTGATGAATATAAGGCCTGTGAGTCTCCAGATTATATCAAATGGGGAATGAAGGTAGGTTCTCTGCAACCCTCTTACCATTTTAAGCACATCTTGCATACTGCTAATTTTTTACCCTCTGATTTAGGATCCAAACAACATGACAACGGGAGAAAGCAGTGCTACAGGATCATTGGATCCAAATCAGTAGCCTGAAAAAACAATGTAAGCTATGATTAGCCATAATTTAGGCTTTACGTTTCTGGATTTGGTTTTACTTTCCTGCTCTAGAAAGATAAATAAGACATCCACTTTTTATAAATTTAAGTTCTTATTTTTGGACATGAGAATATTTCTTAATTTTTTTTCCCCCCTTGTGACATCTGACTTTACCTTTATTTAGCACTTATTTTTGTATTATTAAAATCCTTGAATTATTAATTGCAATGTTCTTTTTGGCATTAAAGTTTCTGTTATTCCTCCTTCGAAAATATTCACTTTTTAAAATCCAACAGTTTTTACTATTTCATATTAAAGTAAATACTTGTATTTTTTAACTTTAGAGAAAATTAATCTCTTTCCTCTAAATATTTTGATTTGTGTATTTATATTTCTGTGCATATTTTTTTTTGTAATTTGAAATATATCTGTTTGTATTTCCATAAAAATTACATATCAATGTTTTGCTAGTTGACAGGAAAATGAAGGTTGAAATTGAATGTTAAATCTGGTTACCTTAGAATGCCATCTTCTAGGTTCAATCAGCCAAGAGCAATCTTTTGATATGCTTTTCTTCCTGTAATGTCTTTTACCCTGTGAACTGTGAACTTAGTGTTGGTGCAGAAATGTGCTGTCTTGAGTCTGTTTTCTATAAAAATAAAACTTTCTTTTGTGTTCTTTTAGGTGTTAGAACATAAGAATTTTACCATAATAATTTTTAAATGAGTTTTGAATAAAGGATCCACTGAAAATGAAATTTGATGCTGTCAGGGCACAAGAAAGTGTCACATCACAGTAAATTGAAGTCCAATATTTTGAGAATTTCTTAAATAGGTAAAACCACATCTTTTGGAAATCTTTTGAATACTTGATGGAAAAGTGACAAACCAAATCATTGCAGGTACCAAAAGTGTAGCGTAAGAAAGAAAAGGATTTTTGTGTAAGATCAACAAGGTTTCTAGTGAAGTTTTCAACTATTTTTGGGTATGAGCTGGTTTGCGGTGTGATTATTTTGGTTTGTATTTGTTTGCTAATCCTTTATGCCTAAGGGAGATTGAGTACAGAATCTCTCTGTATTGATTCATTTCTAGCAATGTAAATGGTTTGTTGGATGGTCATTTAAAGTTGAGAATTAAGAAACCTAGTTTCATATCTGGATCTGACGTGTTTGCTTCATAATCTTGAGGTTGCTTTAGCATGAATCTTGAAATATTTTAAATAATGACCATAAATTCACACCGTTCACGTGATGCAGGGATTCATCTCTTATCTTTAAATTGCTTTGGATTCTTCAATTATCGACTGTGTCGACCAGTGAAGTTTGTCTACTAATAAATTATAGAAAGGGACTCGGTGGAAAAAAAAACAAATGAATGGATGCGCTATAAGACAAGAAAAACTGCATTTGATAACAGATCAAATAAATGCTGTGCAATTGGTTTACAAACTAAAAAAGAAAAAAAAGTGTTTTAATATTTAGATAATCTTAATTTTGAACAGAAGAATACTCTAATTGCACTCATAAAGATAGCTGACGTCATCAGCTGAAAAAAGATATGTTGTGCCTAGCTTAACTTTTTCTCATTTTCAAAGTTAGGGTAGGTACACTTCACACCTTGAAATAAGTATGTATTTTTTCACATTTTTTTAGTAAAGAGTTTTCCTACATGATTTGGCGATCTGACCAAATATAGTTATTTCAATAACTAAAATAATTTTTTTCACATTTATTTTTCAAATATTATTTTTGAAATTTATTTAAAATTGGTTTTAAGATAAATAATTTTACTAAAATCTAAAACAATTTACAAATGATATTTGAGTTGTAATTTAAATTGTTGTGGTGGCAATTTTAAAGTAATTTGAACACTTTTGCATAGGTAAGAGTATAAATGTTTTTTATGGTTTGAGAACATGACAACACTATCAAAACCCGTTTTCTATATTGGGTGAGAAATGATGATTTGGCATAGGAGGAGAAAATAGAATGAAAGAAGGTTATTATGAGTATTAATTAATCTATAGAAGAAAAAATATTTGATGTGGTGTAAGGTCATATTATGATTCATGAACACATGGGATGTTCTCTTTTCATGTTCTGTTCACCTTTAGACACGGCATTTAGTTCCTCTCTTACCATCTTCAAAACACATTCTCCATATTTGTTCAAACCACAATCACTAACCTAATAATCCTAACCCTTTCACACTTTGCTTATCATCAAGATCATGCAACCAATACAACATTTTGTGTCCACCAAACTTTCCATTCAAAATATCAATCAATTTGTGGTCCATCTTATGATAAAACCAAAGCTTTTCATTTCTCTTTCTTCCACCACATACCGTCCATAAAAAATAATACAAATTCGGTTTCTATTTCATGAGTGTTTTTTAGCCTAAACAATAAACTTTTAAGCACATACTGGAAGTCTTCCTAAATTGATTTTGTTTTATTCAAACTAGATATAACACTAGACATGATTATCCCACCAAAGTTGAGATAAAAATGAATTGAAATTGAACAAAAAATTATAATTTTACATTTTACCTCTTTGTAAAACTCAAAAAACATAAGAACTGTAATTCTAATTGAATTCTGATTACAATAGAATTAGAATCAACTTCACAGTTATATGATCTATAATTCCAGAATGCCAAATGTAACCCTACTGTAATCCAAACCTTGTAAATCATTCTAAGTTCATAGAACTAAGGATGTGTTATATTATTCACCTGCAAATATGATCCACAAATAAGTTTATATTTATTGCCACACTTGATCCTGGCTCCTTTTAACTTGTTCTGGTCAAAGTTGTAGAAAACATTGTTAAGAGAATAAAATCAAGAGAACACAACTAATAATACTATTCAAATAGTTGACAAATATTTATTCAACTGTCAAAACAGTATTGATTGAGTGAGATAATAATTGTCAATTAATTGTATATATAAAAACAGGTTTTCAAGATATCATTTTTCTAAAATTAAGATGGGTAGACAAAGGAATCCGTAAAATTAAAAAGTATATTCTGATTTGTTTTGGCAAACATACAGATAGAAGATTGATCAAGTCTAAATCACAAACATGACAACAAAATGTAAGAGCAACAAAATAAAAAGAAGAGAAAACAGAACAAACAACTAGCACATGGGATTCTTTGCTCCAATTCAAATTAACACAAGAAAAGATGTGTCATAACAGTTGGTAGGTGGTCCCATTACAACGAAAGAGAAGGAAGAGAGACACCCAAATCCCTACAAAGATGCCATGATATTTCATATTTACCTGCTCACATGACACTTCCACTCCTCACTCACTGACTCTAGTATTATTTCATATAAAACTGGCTCCATTTCAGTTTATACTGAACACACACAAACACTCTTTTTGGTTTTGGTTTTGGTTCTGTGTTATAGAAAGACACCCAAGTGAGAGTTTGAAATAAAAATGGCATTTTTCAAAGCAGCTTCTGAAGTTTTGGCGATCTATACTTTTATCTTTGCCATTTTTTCACCTGCTGTTCTTGAAGCACAATCCCTTTCCCTTGCACCTGCTCCTGCTCCTTCCAGTGATGGTAATTCTCCAATTCCTAGTTTGACAAATCATTGAAACCTTTTCTCCTTCTGCATGTGAAAGAAACAACAATGTAGTGCTACATATAATATTGAAATTTGTACATGTCTCTAAGAAACTGCTGTGCTTCATTTCAGTACTAGGTTGAATTTGATCTTTCAGATGTGGAAGTAGAAGATGTTGGAATCTAATTTAGTTGAGGAGATCTAGATCTAAAGATGGTCCCTGGATTATTTTAATGTACTTTTTCACTATAATTGTCAGTTGTCATAATGAAATTAATGTCAACAGCACAGTGAGAGTTGTTTTCAATTTAGTTTGCATGACATGATATGACAGTAGGTGAATGTGGTCTTTGTTTTTAGTTGATGTTTTTGTTTGGTTTTTGATTGTTGTTCAGGTACTTCAATAGACCAAGGAATTGCATACACACTGATGCTTGTGGCTCTGGTGCTTACGTACCTCATCCACCCCCTTTGATGTGTTTTCCCAACAGTTCTGAATGAATTGTATATCTGTCACTGCCTTTCATAGGAATTGAACATAGTAGGAGCTCGCTGAGGTTGAATTTATTGCGTGGATAAGGATGTTATAGTGAGTCGTTTTTATTATCCTCCCTTTTTTTTCTTCTAAATCCCCAGATTTTACATTATGTTACCACTTTGGTTGTTTCTTGTTAATGTTGGGTGATTGTTTCTTGGTGATTTGTTAATATTTTCTTCGTACACAATAGTTATGATTTGTTAAATTGTTTAAGTGGCAGAAATATTAGTTATATTGACAATTCAACTATAACTAATATACTCTCTTTTTTTCTAATTTTCATCTTGGATATATAATCTTACATAGCAACAATAGTCAAATTCTTCTCTAAACATAGAAATAACCTAGAGAATTTAAATTTTAGAAAGATAAAACTCAATAAAATACAAAATAAACATTATCTTTTATTTGTAGATTTTCTATAATCTATTTATTGGAATTTTATTTTTAATTAAGACTCAGTCTTAATATATAAAAAATGTTAATATATAAAAATATATAATGGCGGGTGCTATCTAAAAAAATCTTAGAGTGTCAACATAACCTCAAGAAAGATATATAAGGCATAATAATGTCTTGAAATGCACTTCGATAACATGCCTTTTTTTTGGGTATGGCTGCAAATATTCTTCAAATCTTTCTCCAATTATTTAGTCATATACATGTTTTAGTTAATGGGTATATAATGATAACTTTGCACTATTTCATAGTTCTGATTTGAAATTGTTGTGGATCCAAATGATTTGATGTGATTGACCAAAGAGTATATTTGATAAAAAAAATATAAGGTTTTGAAAATATTATTACCAAAATGCATGGGTTTGCTTTGAAACAAATTACTGACGTCACATGAAAAATCAGTCACCATATTGAATTAAGTAGTTGATTTTAAGTTTAAGTAACATTTTCTTTTAGATTCAAAGTTTTTTTGAACTCTTCTATTAATTTTATTAAAGATTAAAATAGAATTAACTTCTGGATAAATAGAAGGAGAACAAAACATACTAATTTTTTGTAAGAATTAAAGTTGAATTCAAAGATATTTTAATGGTCCAAAAACACGCATTATTCATGCTTTTAAAATAAAAATATTCAAACAAACATTTTATTTAACAATTAATTTGAATTAAAACTAGTTTTTGAAATGCTCACCCAAACACTAAGGGTGTGTTTGGATTAGAGGGTGTGGGGAAGTGGAAAGTTGAGAGTGAGTGGGAGTGGAAGTGTGAAGAAAGTTGAGGTTGTTTGAATTGAGGTATGTTAGAGTGAATGTGTGAAGAAAGTTTATTGGAAATTGTGAATGATGTGATAGTTGTGAGAGTATTTTAATATATTTTGAATAGTAAAATTTGTAAGATTACAATTTTACCCTTTATATAAAAAAAGAATAAAGAATGATTAATCCTATTTCATATTTTAGTT
>Ga0123342_1006906_pt1 | contig 15413 bp, 12 predicted proteins | sample Turbeawhitnodule_FD_89960 | JGI IMG/M metagenome (GOLD analysis project Ga0123342, IMG submission 89960) | Root nodule microbial communities of legume samples collected from Mexico - Turtle bean Mexico white nodule | ecosystem: Host-associated > Plants > Roots > Nodule | place: Mexico: Nepantla... | reverse complement strand
ACTTACAAGCCTAATTACAAATGAATCTAAAAACCTATTACAATCTTCAAAGCACTTAAGCCATTTTCTTCATCAAACACACATCAAGCCTTGGTAGGGAAGAAGCTTCCTCCAGCTTCAACATAAGGTTCTTGTTCATTGCTCCACCACCGCGCTTTGATTTCTCTCCACCGTTGTCATTGTTGACACTGTTGTCGTTGTTGCCCTCCACACCACCGCTACCATCACCTTGAGATTGGTGCTGGTTTTTTTTGGCTATATGTGACTTATAGATGATGATTGGTTGTTCTATACCTTTTGTCTATACCTCAATAGAATAAATTACGTGCTGATAGACAATGATTTCAAAATCATTGTCTAATTGATAAAAGAACCGTTGTCTTTAACCTTTTCAGCACTAATATTTGTTATTAATATGTGCATGTAATTGATTGTTTATATTTGGTAGAATATTTAGTGTATTTCATTGTATGATTTATATACAGTGTTGTGTTAGCTATGTTATATGTCTTAGTTAACTCTCCAACATATATTATTTTGAAATTCATATTGCATATCATCTCATCTGAGTATTGAAGTACAAGAGTATTTTGAAATAAAATAATGATAAATATTATGACAATAAATTGATTTATACAGATATTAAAGCTTTTGAAAATAAAATAAAAAATCATACTTGTAAAATATTAATATATCAATTTATTAAAAGTACATTGGTTAACTAAAACTGATTGTACATGCCCAATAAATATTACATATGTCTAGAGTAAAAAGAAATATTAAAATTACTTATTTTGGATGAAGACGGAAATGTAACCAATACAACTAAAAATGAAATATTTAAATTTTTTTAAAACAAAGACATATAACATTTGATAATACATGATATATAAATGTTGTTGTAGTTGTAATATATTTTTTTGTTCTTTCTTCCTTTATCAAAACTAACTTCGTAATTACTTACAAAATGAAATGCAGATCGACCAACTTCATGAATATTTAGAAGTTATTCATAATTGCTTTCAGTCTCAGTTTTACAATGATAAGTTAAAATTTATTAGTTACAAGTTCTCTAATGTTTTCATCATTTGAAAACAACGTCTATCTTTGTTTCGAGGCTCATCCTCTCTTTCTATTTTCCTTAGTTACTAATCAAATGAGTATACCATATTACCATCCACTTTGTAATAATTTAGACTCACATTTTGTTGCAGTGTTGGTGTTATTGGGTATAAAAAAATACTAATTATGGATCTTCTATACCTATGTAATCTTCTTTTGCTTCTGAAAATCAGAAAAGTATATAACTGTAGGTGAAGAATAACTAAGTACTATTGACTTGACATTTAGTTTTAGGTAGAAGAGATAAAGATTCATGCAAATAAAGGTGGAAAACCCAAACAGGTGGAGACATATATACTGATTAATCTAGCCAGTTGGATGTATTATCTACAATATTTGCTTATACATTTTTTTTTACCTTAACATGTTAATTTAATTTGCAACCCTCATGCACGTATAAACATACCACCCTAAATTATCAAATTTATTCTTATAAATGTGATACTTTTTGTTCCATAGCAGTCTAAATTATCAAATCTATTCTCATAATGTGATATTGACACTCATCTACAAGTTGGAGATTGGGTATTGGTTTATCTGGGCATGGTATTGATACTTGCATCGGCAAAACTTCTTATACGAGAATAACTACTAGTTGTTTTATTGTTGTTTTTTTTTATTATCCTCTTGTGAAAGAGAATAATTATCTCTTAATCATAGTGTATCAATCAACCAAATTTTTTTACAATAACTTCTTTTTGATATTCGCTATGTTATCAAACTCAACAACTCTTTCTAAATGTAATACATTAATTTTGGATCAAATTCAATATTCATCAACAACATAATTATTGCGATTTTTTCATAAATATTTTTAATGAATATCACTTATTACAATCATTTTGATAATTATTTTGTATATTATATCTAAGTATTGAATTTATTTGAATATTCCAAATTATCTATATTTAAAAAATATATTAAATTATTTTTTACAACTAATGTATAATGGTTTTGTCAAAACAAAATTATTTTTTTAATTTGTTTCAAACTCAACAACACATTCTGTCAAATCATTTTGAAAACATTAATCGTAACTCAGATAAATCAATCAACTTTATGTTTTTTTTTATTATTCATTACTTTACTTATTATTATTATTTTCATATATGAGACATAAAGTTGGTCACCTTTTGATATGCTATAAAAAAATGTTTTTATTAAAACATATATTAAATTCCACTCACAAAAAATTGTGCCATCAAAAAACCAGTTATTAACCGATGGCAGAATGAAATGAAACATGAGAATGAAGATGATTTAGTGTCTCTTTTTAACGTTTGAATAATACATTATTAAATATTTACGTTACTAAATAGTTAAAGTTTGCGTAAATCTCTATTAATCACATATAAATACTAAGGCATGCATTATTATCAAAATAAAAATTTTAAAATAAAAGATTTAAACAAAACGTTAAATGTTTTTTATCTATTTAAAGTGTTTTATTACAACCTATTTTCTTGTAAAAATACGATAATTGTAGATAAAAAAACACATCATCTAGTTATTTTTAAAATTTCTAATATAAATGTAACTTTAAACAACCATCAAATCATCAATTCTTGTGTACACTTTTTAAAGTAATCAAGTTTTAATAATAATTTATAATTTACATTTTTCGTGTCAGACTTCTACTCACCAACATATATATACATTTGACTCTACTTTCGGAGGACTCGTACATTGACTTAAACTCAGAGATCTGCATTTGTCATACAATCTCACTATGAACCACACAACCATGCACATTATAATCTCAATATCGAATCATCTCATATGGCAAGATTAATCATATAACAGGGCAAGTCAGTTATCTTTCAAACAACTGATTCATTCATATGAACCTCATTTGACTCTCACTGCTTGAATAACTTCATCTATGTGATTCCATTAAATTAGTAGAGTTAGGATACATCTTTCTAGGTGAATCCCTGGGCAATACACATCCTAACAATCTCAACACGGTATTTTTTTTTTCGTGAAATTACTATGTTTCAATCACATTTTCATATTTCATATCTCATATTACACATGATCAAACCATTTAATGACACCAAAGCTTAAAAATTCCTTCAAACCAAAATTTATCCAAAAATTACATAAACACAAACTAAAAGGTTTTCAATAAAATATAATTAAAAGTTCACATAAATTATAATTAAAAATAATAAACAATAATAAAACAGAAACTCAGAGGAAAATCTTAAATTTTAAGTTTTTTTAGCTTGAGCGAAAATGTTCACCTGAGCAAAAATCAACTCGAAAGCACCCCAAATTTTACCCAATTTTCACTTGAGAAAAAATTGTTCTCGTTCAAGTGAGAATGGACTTGAGAGCACTCAACTGAGCGAGAATTTTCTCGCTTGAGTGAAAATAGGAAAATAGGTATGGAAGCAACCCAAATTTTCCTGTCTTGATCTAGATTGAAAGAGGATCTTTCGCTTGAGTGAAAAGATGTAGATTTAACATCAAATATATATTTTCACAAAATATAACAACCAACGTTGATACCACATTGTTTAGAGTTAGACAGGTACCCTTAGTGAGCTCATATACCATCCTTTATATCTATATATTCATTATTTCTAAACCAATTATATTCGCATTTCAAATAATCAATACTTGTAAATCTTACACTTCAAATGAATCATAATAAAATTCATACTACCATTCAAACACTTTCCATCTCAAACAAAACACATTAAATAACTCATTCAGATCAAAATCAACATATACTATATAAAATTAACAAAATCAACCATTACATTTAATTTAAATCAATACACTATTTTATTGAAAAACAAAAAATCCTGCAAGAAGATCTGAAACTAGTGATCACATCATCTCCACATTCAAATCTTCTAACAAAAGGTTATATTGAAAATCAAAACTAGTTTCTCTTATCTAAGAAGAAGTAGATGTGCTCTCAAAGAGCTCCAATCCTACAAAGTCCAGTGGTAACTTAACCTGCATCATAGAGTTTTGATCAAATATCTAATTATATCACTAGGACTCTGAACTAACATTGACTAATCTTGAAGCTAAAAACACTACATGCAAAACATCTATAAAAAACAAACCTAAAAACTCAAAACTGACTCAAGGAGCAAAGTTGAACTTACTCTAACTAAGATTATGATCGACAGTCTTGTAGTATTTGTTGATAGGAGTCCAATGTCAGACTCTAATCGTTAGCCTGATGACAAACAGATTCAAGAAGTTAGAGAGAAGACAAAGGAAAGAAAAAAAAGAATTTCCAGAGAGATTGTGATTCTTGTAAAATGAAGTCTGAATAATTTATTTTATTATCTTTATATTATTTCTATTTTAATAATAGAATATTCATATACTATTTTAAATATATCACTTTAGTTTTATTCTAAGACTATTTTATATGTCTTATTTTATTTACTAGGTATGTACGTTTAAAAGGTTATTCTATTTAGAAAAGATTTTATTGAAATAATTCATAGTAATGAGGAATTACTCAAGATATCAATTAGAAAGTATTCTTAACGTACACAAAATTACATATATAGATAAACAGATATTCCTAGCATTTTTTAGCTCAAAATGAATAGCCGAGATGATAAAAAAAATAGTTAAAGTCATTTACACGAAGAAACACAGTGGAATTAGATGTCATAAAAATAGGTTAATTATTATTTATTAATTTGTATTACTGACTCCACTGTAAGATAAATTTATCTCTCAAATAGTGCGATGTATGTAAGTTTCAAAATTATTCATTTAACTTACATCTTTATGAGAAAATAATTTAAAATACTTGTAAGGTATTAATATTAGTTTATAAATAAGTAGTAATATCAAACTTATTCACACACATTGTAGCACTTTTGTTAATCGTTTTATTAATTAGGTGATAGATAAGTTAGTACTAATAGATATTTTATTACTCTCCTGAATATGATTATAAATATTACATTTTTTGAGTTATAGTCAGTATTTTTTGTTTATTTTTTTAAATATCAGAAGAAAACAAAAATAAAAATACCTCTACAATCAAGGTTAAATTAAAAAAATATTGTATTTAATGTTATATTTTTGTCACATACCTCTACTTAATAATCTTTTTTTACATGAAAAAATGGTAATGATTTAATTGTCACATACCGATTTATAATAATGTTATGTGTACTTACGACAAGTTGATAATCTTTTATTTTGTTACATTATGAAAAGATCGTACACTTAATTTTTTTTTTATAATTTTTTATGCTTTATGTCATATAATACCTTATTTGCATTTTAATCCTACAATATTCTTTTTTATTTTGTCCCATTATGAAAATAGTGTATACTGAATTTTATTTTTATTATTTTTTATGCTTTGATTCGTGCAATATTAGTTTTTGCATTTTAATTCCTACAATAAAAACATTGTACCATAATAATCTTAAATCAATTTGTAAATATTTTAGGAAATTTAATTTTTTCATATAATAATTAAAGTAAAAACGTTTGAATTTGAGATGTACATAAAAAGGATGGTATTCATATAACTCTGGGAGAAAATATTAGAATTGGGGAAATTCCCAAACATATTTTTTATTAAAAATTATAAAATTATAAATGAAGTTTATTAATTTTAGTATTTATAATTTTATAAATTTTAATTAAAGACAAAATATTCGTTTAAAAAAATTTAAAAAGTGTATTATTAGTAATTGTCTTTTTCCAACACAATTTAGAATAATAAAAGTTATTCTTTTAATTTAAAACAGTATTTTTGAGATACATATATACACACGAATATTTCTTTTGAAAAAGGGAAATAGAAATTCAATAATATATATAATTAAATGATGAAATTGTTGTGTTAGTTTCCTTGAATTTTGGAGTGTCTAGAAAGTGCTGAAGATGAAAAATGAGTGAACTAAAACAAAAGAGAAATTTATAGAAATTGTGAGGAATGTAATTGTGAACCAAGGTATAGATCAGAAAAGTGTTCCCACAAAGCAAGGTAGCTCAACTCAATGGCATCATCATTTCTGGGTACTTCATTTCCCAACCACTTCACACAAACCAAACACTCAGCTGCTCCTCAAAGTAGAGGAGTTCCAACAAGGAGGAGAGTGCACTTAACAACAACAGCAGAGAGCATGACAACTGTCATAGAGAAACTGGGCATCAAGATTGAGAGAAACCCTCCTGAGTCCAAGCTCACTCAACTGGGTGTTAGGAAATGGCCCAAGTAATACTTCTTTTCTTCTATTTATTTTTCCAATTTCATTTCAGTTATTTTAGTGGTGATTTCTTGCTCCTTTTGTTTTTCTTGTGAGGTTTCGGTTAAGATTTTTTGTTTCATAGAATCATGCTATGTGCCAAGGTTTTCATGGCATGTTCATTATATTTTTGTGCCATGGGATTGAAGTTGATTTTGTTAAGCTGTCTGTATTATGAATGACCGAAGAAATCACAGGAAACACCTTTTTGAGGTTCTTATATGCCTATTACCTTAATTAACAAATTAGGTAGACCTGAAAGGCTGCAAGAAGCTATCTCTTTAGTTGACTCTAATATAGAAGTTGCAAGATATATATACTACAAGCTTTCATGTTTTCAACCAACTATTTTTTTTTGTTCTTTCAAATGCATTTGATCTTTCTCTGATTCGGTGTGACAACATTTGATGTATGACAGATGGGGATGCCCTCCAAGCAAATTCCCATGGACATATGAAGCCAAAGAGACTTGCTATCTTCTGGAAGGAAAAGTGAAGGTCTTTCCTAGTGGGTCAACTGAATCAGTTGAAATTGCTGCTGGTGACTTGGTTGTGTTTCCCAAAGGGATGAGTTGCACTTGGGATGTGTCTGTTGGTGTGGACAAGCACTATAATTTTGAATAAAACCTACAAAGGGTGCCTATCATGAACAAGAAACAGGGATTTCATGATTTGGTGATGCAGTTGGAACTAATGAGGAGTTTGGATTGGTATTTAGCTTTCGAACATGTTATTCTTTTCTTCTGTTTTTCTCATGCTTTTTCTCCATTTCACTTAGTTTAGTTACACAGTATTAATAATGGAATGGATTGTATTCAACTATCGTTAATATTGATGACAAACAAGATGAGTTGGATTAGGATCATAGGAATCTCCTTGAATTAAAGTTCTTAGTAGTATCTCAAACAACTTTCTCCATACAAGCAATATTTGACATTTAGTGATTATTTAAAGGAGGTTATGCCTCCTTTGAGACCTCCAAAATAGTATTCCCTATATAAATGGGTATTGTATGAAACTACCCAAATTTAAGAGACAATGGCTACTTCATTACATTGTGTGTGTGGTGGTTTTCATTGTTCCTCTTCAAAAGCATTCATTCTCGGATCAAGCTTCGTGTCCTCTTTCACTTCTTTCGTTGATTTTATTTCTCGATAAAAGTGAGGGATGAAGTGCCTGAAAATTCGCTTAAAATTTCAATTGACTTCGTCAGTATTTTGTTCTGAATCAGTTCCTTCAGTACCCTACATTTCTGTTGCCATCTCCTTGCATGCAAGTCCTCACAACTGTACTTTGGTATTTGAACAAAAAAATTGGAATGTTTGATTAATCATTATCAGAAATCCACATGGAACTTTCTTAGCAGCCTTAAATTCTTAAAAACATAATTATATTAAATTTTTAACCAACAGATATAGAGTTTATGATTAAAATATAAAATAAATATGAACTTAACTTTAGTAATATATATGCTCAATCAATTATAAACTATCATAGATATAACTTTTATACTAATCATTCTAAAACTTAACATCTTATAATAGTGATGATCTATCACTAAATGGTATAATTTTTTAAGTATATGTGAATTCTAATTAACTTATAAGATGTACTTATAATAGTCTATACTTGGATAAATCTAAACAAGTAAAAACAGAACAAAAGTACTCCACTATTAATCCTAAACCTACGTTGAATCATAGATATGCCACCTGCTGTAGCATTGTTAAGGCCCTCAAACTGTCTTGTCAAACTAAAACACAAACATCAACAAGAAAAGCGACAACATACAGAAAAAGGAGGAGATGTCAGGCTCAGCAGATCCAATGGTGATATCATTCGGTGAGATGCTCATCGACTTTGTTCCTGACACATCTGGTGTCTCCTTGGCTGAGTCTAATGCTTTTATCAAAGCCCCTGGAGGTGCTCCTGCCAATGTTGCTTGTGCCATAGCTAAACTTGGTGGAAATGCTGCCTTCATTGGCAAGGTTCTTCATTTCTACAAACATTCATTTCCCATCCTATCATTGAGATTATTCATTATCAAGGTTTTTTAAATTAAGGTGGTGTCACATTTTTATCACGTTTCTTGTTATTGCATTTAAAGGCAGTCACACACAGCTGTGACCGCAGACATCTCAAAAACCTCTATGTTGCAGGCGATTTTTCCTATATCTTTTTTCAAAACCTTGTTGGTTATTTTTTTTTTTGGTCCTTTTTACTTAACGAAGGATTGATGATTTCTATGTGACAGGTGGGAGATGATGAGTTTGGAAGGATGCTAGTTGATATTTTGAGGAAAAACAATGTGAACACTGATGGTATTTGTTTTGATACGGAGGCAAGAACTGCTTTGGCTTTTGTGACATTGAGGAAGGATGGAGAGAGGGAGTTCATGTTTTATAGAAATCCCAGTGCAGATATGTTGCTGGCGGAGTCAGAATTGAATATGGGTTTGATCAAGCAGGCTAAGGTATTTCATTATGGATCCATTAGCCTGATCTCAGAGCCATGCAGATCAGCTCACTTGGCTGCCATGAAAGTTGCTAGAGAGAGTGGTGCTCTGCTCTCCTATGATCCAAATGTAAGGCTGCCTTTGTGGCCTTCTGAGGAGGCTGCCAGGTCTGGGATCAAGAGCATATGGTTTGATGCGGACTTCATCAAGGTACAACTTTTCTTAGTTTTCATTACATTTTCTAGAAGCCTAGAACATAGTGAAGGGTGTGTGACAGAATAAAGCTATTTAGATCACGAACTTATTCTATTTTTTCTATTGAGCGGTGGGCCATTTGTTTTTGTTATAAAATAGTAGAACAAGACGATTCCGGATGTCAATTTTTCGCTCAAAATGTCTAGTTTGTAATATGATCAAATGATTGTACAAATAAATTGGTCACTGTATATGCAGGTGAGTGATGACGAAGTTCAATTTCTAACACAAGGTGATTCTGAGAAGGAAGATGTTGTCATGTCTCTGTGGCATGACAGATTGAAGTTGCTTCTTGTCACTGATGGAGAGAAGGGTTGCAGATATTTCACAAAGGTACAGTCCAACATCCACCCATGTTTTTGAAAATAATGTTTGATTCAATAAAGCATTTTTTTAAGGAAACCAAGATAACGCATTTGATTATTAGTACTGGTTGGTTACATGCATTTATGCAGTTAAAGAGCTTGTCATCCCATATTCAAGTAGGATTTTATTTGTTGATACGCATTTTAGGTAGATATAGTGCAATCTAAATTTTACGTCTTTGGATATATTGTTTGACTGTAGAACTTCAAAGGAAGGGTAACTGGATTTTCAGTGAAGGCAGTTGACACAACTGGTGCTGGTGATTCTTTTGTCGGTGCAATTCTCACAGCTGTGGCCAGGGACGCTTCCATATTTGATGTATCTCTCTCACTCGCACTGTAGAATCTTATCTTCTCATTGGCTGAAGCCTTTTTTGTTTCCAAGACTAGAGTTTGTTATCTTGCCATGGGCTGACATATTTTTGTTTTATTGGATCAGAATGAACAAAAACTGAGAGAGGCTTTGATGTTTGCGAATGCTTGTGGAGCAATGTGTACAACACAGAAGGGTGCAATTCCTGCACTTCCAACCGCCACAGAGGCTGGGAAATTTATTTCCGACTCTAAAGCCACATAGACTCTCTTCCACATTTCATAGTCCACAGGACCAGCCATTGATTCTTCATATAGCTTTCATATTTGATACCTAATGACTTGAAATTGTTGTTTCTGTTTATGAATAATAACCGATTTGTTCTTCCTTCTTTGCATAATGAGTGAGTGTCTATAAGCACATCCTAGAAGCCAAAATTATCCAATGAAAATATGACATATTTGTTTAACACAATCGCAATAACTATGTCTATATCTGTTATAGAAAAATTAAACGGTTTAATTGCCTGCTCCCTCTTCTCCCCAAGGATATGCTTCAACATCTCCAAAGCCAATCTCACAGTCTCATCCTCTCCAAAGAGCTTGGCAACTAAAAATGTAACGGCATTCACGGGTGGCTGTTTCCCTTTCCCCATTGCCACCAGATACACTCCATTTGCCTCTCTAGCTTTCTTCCGTTTACACAATCAGGACAAAATTTCTCCAACTATGTCACCATCATACAATGTCCTGCATATGACCAAAACGAGACACTTCACTTGTTACTAGAACTTGATTGTTTTTTAGCAAGCGATTAATGAGGAAGAATCTATAATTTCTATTAATCAAACGGTGGATACTAACGAGGAAAGAGTCCTACACCAACTAAGTATGAGTACAAAATGGAATGGAGGTCAAGCTGCAAAAGTAAGAAGAATCACAAAAAGGGGAAAAAGTGGCAAAAGGAAGAAAAAGAATGGATAGATAAGAACAAGAAGACAGAGTTTTAGAAATAATCCATATTGCTTCAAGAAAGTAAAAGTATATTTTTTAAACCGTTTAAGGTACTGAGGATGTCAAGCGTAGCCCTCCCTATCGCCGGGATGATTTCAACTGAACAAAATCTAAATGAGACCACAGTTTGATGCACAGACTACATCTTTTGTCACCTATTTTAAAAATACAAGGAGAATCATCATATATACAACTTTTCAAAATACGTGATATAGAATATATTTTTTTTTAATCTATCAATCTATAATATAAATAGAAGGCACTTCTCAAGTAAGTTCTAAAAAATTTTAAAAAGAAAAGATTTCTCAAACTCATTCTTAGAGTAACAAGTGGCACGCTTATAACTTACACGTGTGCAAAATCTCATTTCTTTAAATACTCTCGTTCTTTATATACTTTCAGCGTTTCTCTCTCTCCTATTTTTTTACTTCCCAATTTCTCTTTCTTTTTCATTGCCTTTTGGTTTCTCTCATTCATTTCATGGATTTCTTCTTCTATGGGTTTGCTATATGCTTCTTCATTTTGGGCTTCTCTAGGTGATTGTTGCTTCTATGTTTGTTTGTTACGTTTCACAGCATAATTTTTTTTTTGTTTCTTATCAAAGTTGCTTGCTTTTAATGTTTCAATCTGATTCTTTTCATCTCATTTACGGTTTCTTTGCTCCACTAATCTTGATGTTTTTGCTTCTTTGTTTGTTATGTATTTTCGCAACATAAAAATGATATTTTTTTTTGGTTTTTCTTATCAAAGTTTCATGTTTTTCATGTTTCTGCTTCATCTCTTTTACCGTTTCTTTGCTTCTTTGTTCTTCACATTGTTGCTTTTGTGTTTGTTTGTTATGTTGTTTCACATTATAAAAATAACTTTTTTATGGGTTTTTTTTTATCAAAATTGCTTGCTTTTAATGTTTCTGCCGATTCTCTTCCTCTCATTTACGGTTTCTTTGTTCCGCTAATCTTGATTTTTTGCTTCTCTGTTTGTTATGCATTTTCGCAACATAAAAATGATTTTTTTTTGTTTTTCTTATCAAAGTTTCGTGTTTTTCATGTTTCTGCTGATTCTTTTCATCTCTTTTACAGTTTCTTTGCTCCATTGTGTTGATCAAGAGTGATCAAGAGCTTTGAAGAATCCAAATCCAAGGTGTTTGATGAAAGGCTGGTGTTGCTGCTGTGTGTGGGTGGGATTTGAGTAGATTAAAGCGTGATCCACTCTTTTGTTGAATCTAAAACTGATATGAATTAAAACCTATTTTTTAAAAAAAATTCAACTAAGTGAAAAACAACCTGTTGTTTTGTCAAATCAATCGGTTGTTTTGTTCTTAGATGTTTTAAAATAGGTTGAAAGTTATTTGACTTGGTTGACTTAACTGTCAAACCAAATCAATCGGTTGTTTCGTGGTTTCAACCGATTGTTTCTTTGAAAATCCTAACAGAATTCTGTTTTGAATGATGAATCTGTCTTAAATGATTTCTAACTAAATAGGCTCCTTCATTAAATGTTTTGCCCAATCTTTGGAAAATATAAATAGTTTTTTATATGTTTATAAAGAGTAAGAAACAGTTTTGAGAAATTCAGTTTGACATATTTGATCTCAAGTTTTCAAGATTCACATCAAGCTTTGGATTTTCAGGTGAGAGTGGAATAGGATTGCAATTGTATTCTTTTCAGATTGTACTTTGATAAGGTGTAATCCTTTCTCAATCTTCTATATTTTTGTTGTTGTATTGTCAAGGAGTGTTGTGTGTTCTTGAGGTTTCCAAGATCAATACTCTTGGTGTGGTTTTCCAAAGGTAGTGTGTTTCTTGAGGGGTTCAAGGTCACTACTTTGGTGTGTGGTGTTTGTAATCTGGTTTGATTGCTTAGTGGATTACCTAGTGGTTTATGGGAACTGGATGTAGCTCTTGTTGTAAGAGTGAACCAGTATAAATTGTTTTTGTGCATTTCTCTTTCTTTGAGCTCCTTTAATTCTGTTTTTAAGTTGTTTAAGTTTTAACTAGTATAAACAACCGATTGTTTTTATGTGTTTTGCTTTAAAACAGTTTGTGTTCTTGGCTATCTTGATTCCTCTTCTGGATTTCTTCACAGAATTTCATTAAACCTTCAAAAGTTTTCATAAATCTCTTATAAAAAATTCACCCCCCCTCTTGTTTAAGGTCATATATTCTAACACATTGTTCTTGACATTTTTGCTTCTGTGCTTCTTACATTGTTTGACAACATAAAAATGATTTCTTTTGGATTTTCTTATCAAAGTTTCTTGCTTTTCATGTTTCTGCTGATTCTTTTCATCTCTTTTATGGTTTATTTGCTCCATTGTTCTTATCAAAGTTGTTTTCTTTTAATGTTTCTTTGCTCCGCTAATCTTGGTAATGTTGCTTCTCAGTTTGTTATGTTTTTTCACAACATAGAAATGATATCTTTCAAGCTGGTATTTTTTTCATTTCATGTATTTTATGGTATTTTTTTCCACTCTTTTTCAATATTTAGTAATTGTTTTATATTGTTTTATGAGACTTTATTGTTCTCTGTGTTATAGTACCACACAGATCAGATTTGGATGACTTTTTGAGAATGGAAAGCAAGGGAAAGTTCCAGACAATGCACCTATTAAACAAGGTATGTTTCCTTTTATTTTTTTTATCTTATTTCGGATTATTATTTACGAAGATGTAACATGAGTTTTGTTTTGAAAATGATCATGCTTTTGTTGATCATGCTTTTGCCATTGAGTGGGCCTCGGAACTCGGAGAAAATTGGTTTTTGGTGGATAATGAAGGTCAAAGACAAGTTGTTAAGTATAATATGGATATGTCATATCCAATGCTCAATGGAGGTTGGAGTGAAATACGCGAGTTTTATGGTCCTTCTGGCGATCACGTTGTATATTTTGATTATGTTGGAAATAAAATTTTTAAGTTTACTTTGTTTAAGGGAGAATCTACCGACTTATCTGTTGATAAATTTTATGATCGTCTTCAAAACTGTGGCTCTCTCATTGAGGGTTTTTATGATCATTTCATTATAGTACTATCACACTATCAGTGTGATTCCAGTTTTCTGGTAACTTTTTTTGCATAAGTTCTGTTTTTTTTAACATTATGTTACTTAATTACTTTATTCATACACGTCTCTATTTACTTTTAGGATGTTCCTCTTGCTTTTGCCAATTACCTTCTAGAAAGCATGTTAGAGTATATTGTCCTTCTTGGACATAAGAGTGAAGTAAAGTGCAAAATTCTGCTAAGGTCACCTCCGAAAGCTTAAGTTAAATTTGGTTCTGAATGGAGGCAATTTTGTCAGATTCATGCACTTCATGAAGACGATAAATTGATATTTGAAGCTAATAGAGGAGTGACCCCTGTCCATATGAGGGTGTTAGCAGTTCTTTGAAAAGTCGCAAAAATTTATTTGCCAAGGACAATGTTATATCTATTTTAATATTACAAGTTATGTTTCCTTACATCCTCTTTGTTTGAATTTTTTGTTTTAATTTTGAAGTTTATTTAATATAAGCATTTTAGCAATATGTAAATTTAAAATGATTTGTAATATGGAAATATGTACTGAATAATGTAAAGTTGAAATGTTGTCAATTTTAATTATAACATAGATATCATCACACCTAAGTATACCGCCTGATTGTGAAAAAATACGTAGTATATCTTTAAAAAGACGGGTAAATCTAGAATGTGTTGGCATAAACAAAAGTGGTTTGCGGTAAAACAATTATCAGTACATAAACTTCATAAAAAGTTATTCCTTTTTTTGTTCGTTTCAAAATTTTCTCAAAATTTACCAATGTTTATTATGTTATATTATAATGTATCCATTTGGATTTGTTTTTTCAAAGAACTTCTGAGGCATTTACTGCAGTCTATAAATTTGTCCTTTTTTTTATGACTATTATTTCATATTATATTACTTTTTTACATTTGATAAGAAAGGTGGTGGTGTAATTTAATGTGGTGTAATTTAATGTGGTGTTCACCTAAAATTATTTTTTTTCAAAAGAACATACATTTTTATTCATTTAATTTAATGTATTTAATTTTACTTTTAATCATGTTAATATTATTTTTTTATATTGATATTATAAAATTATGTAATTTTATGTCAAATATTATTATGAAATTTTTGTTTTTCATCTGCTGATTTTTTTCCTCTCTTTTACATTTTCTTTACTCCATTGTTCTTGATATTCTTAATTCTGTGTTTGTTACGTTTTTTCACAGAATAAAAATGATTTTTTTTTGGATTTTTTTTATCAAAGTTGCGTGGTTAACTATGACGCGAAAAGCTGATAAAGGTTTCATCTTTGGTCAATTTTTAGAGAAAGTGTTAATAAAGTTTGTATTTTTAGATGTATTCAAGTCATAGATAGGTTTATTTCTTCATTTTCATGTTTGCACAGAATTTGTCGATAAAGTTTTCATTTTTACACAGTTATCCCATTTCGTTAAAAACACTTTCTCTAAATATTGTGTATCTGACACTCCAATTGAGTAAATTTAAATATGTTTTTAGGCCTTTACTTGCGTGCGTTGTATTGGTTTTTTTTTTTTTTTTTTTTTTTTACCTTTTTAGTTTATGTCTTTAATTTTGCTTTTTGCGCTTTTTTTTAAGTTTTTTTTTTTTTTTTTTT
>Ga0123342_1006905_pt1 | contig 15416 bp, 4 predicted proteins | sample Turbeawhitnodule_FD_89960 | JGI IMG/M metagenome (GOLD analysis project Ga0123342, IMG submission 89960) | Root nodule microbial communities of legume samples collected from Mexico - Turtle bean Mexico white nodule | ecosystem: Host-associated > Plants > Roots > Nodule | place: Mexico: Nepantla... | reverse complement strand
TTTTATATATATATATATATATATATATATATATATATATATATATATATATATATTCCATTAATATAATTAATCTCAAATAATTGAGAATAGACAACACTTGAAATAATGAAACAAAACACCCTTCAATTATTAGAACTTGTAACCCTCTTTAACAAGGACAATTATTTATTACTCATACTACTCTTTTTTAAAAATAAAAATAGAAACACAAGCTATCACCATGAGAAAATGCACTTAATCGGCCAAAAATTAAAAAAGTCAAACACTTACATTACACGTCATGGCTTTAGAAACTAATTAAATAAAAATCAAAATTTTAGAAATTAAAAATAATTAATTATTATATTGATAAATTAAATATTATTTTAAAAAAATTAAAAAAATTATTGATATCTAAATTAGTTTTTATTATTGATAAACAATTTTTAAATTAGTAGATACCAATTGTTTAGATTCTAAAGTTAATATCTAATTTTGTTAATATAACAACTAATTTAATCAATTTAATGATTTTTTTTAGTAAGAATGAAAAACATTATGAATGATTTTTTATTATTGACTCTAAGTAGTATTAACTAAGCTAATGCTAATTTATTAATAATTTTTAAATTTTTATTAATTAAAGTAGTCTAATATTGATGAAGTCTACACTATTGTATTTTTATTTAAAAAATTATTTAGTTTTAGCATTGGGCAAGTTAACTTAAATGAAATTTATATTTAATATTAATTTAATTTGTGTTAGTGTGATATGTCCTAATGATAGTAATTTAAAAAAAAAAATTCTGGTACAATTACTCCATAACAAACAATAGTTGATGAATTGATTTGAACGATGGAGATAGTGTGTGGATGAAGGAGATATGTATAAATGAAAGAGATGAGTGTAGATCAAGAAGATGAATGTGAGGAGATGAGTATAGATAAATGGGATAAATTTCAAAAATTATTTAGAAAAGTAAGAGAAAAAAGTTATGTATTTTGATTAGTTAAATTTGGATTTTTGGATTAAGAACAATCTACCATTCATATTTTATCTCACAAAGACACATAAATATGTAACATATAAATAAAAATAACATCAACTTAATTGACGTTAACTTAAATAAATATTAAAGATATATTATATTAATGTTAGCATAATCAACACTGAATTAAATAAATAATAAAATAAATAAAATTAGAATAGGTATAACAAACATTAAAATAAATATAAGAAAAGAATATTAGTATGAGCTAAGCTAACACTAATTTTATTTATTTTAAAGTTCATAAGGTTGTTAAGGCAACTTTATTAATGTCTAACCTTAAATGAACTCCTTTTAACATTAGTTTAATCGTTTAATCGATAATATATATTATTTAAAATTAAGCAAACACTACTAATTTATAGCTAAATTATTAAAAAATACTTTTATATTTTTTTAAATTAACGTTTTATATTGCGGTTAAGCTGATTCTAATAACATCTTAGTCTAATCCTCACTGTTATTTGGATAATAATTTAATATTTTGTTGTAATGTATACTCTTGCTTATTGTATATTGCATGCTTACAACGAATTCTTAATGGCATGCTAGCTAAGATAATATTTATTTTTTTATGACTTTTTTAGAATTTTCTCGTATGCGTGTATCTTCTCCATGTAAAATGTCTCTCCCATGATTTGAAATTAGTAGTTGGATATACATGTATGATTAATTCTTGTTTGGTGACATGTATTATCAAGGTACACGATGACGAAGCAAAACAATTAAGCCACGAGGGTCCCTTTACATGGTTGATATTTGTACTATACATTATTAACAATAAGAGGATAAAAAATCATCACATTCGAGATCCCGCATGAGAACATTTTGATGGTATATAAGTGAGTGTAAAACTAATTTTATAAACCAGTTTTACAAGGTTGAGTTAGGTCTAAAGTTCACTTCGTAATATGGTATCAGAGTCATTTCGAGTCTATCCTAATGAGTGTTTGTTGAGCTTATCAGGTTACCCGCTATCGGGATCATCTATAATATGTTATTCCACACACGAGCTGTCACTCTCAGCGTGAGGAAGTGTGTTGGAGATCCCACATCGATTGGAGATTAGGACATTTGATGGTATATAAATGACTGCAAATCTCACCTCATGAGACGATTTTATGAGGTTGAATTAGACTTAAAGTTCACTTCTTAATACATCAATTAAGGATCTACAATCCAAACCAAACAAGGCTTTTCTCTTATTTTGTGTTGTTGATTGGAAAATTTTGTGTGTGCCCATAAGTACAAGTACAATGTTTGATGAGCATCGAAGAGACCAGAGAAAAAAATCAAATTGTGTATGTCTGTCTGTCGATCAACATGAAACAAAAATCGTTTTAGTGACTATTACATGAACGAGGAAAAAGGATGGAGAAGAGACACTAAATGGGAGTTAGGAAAAACAAAAGATGTTGTTTTGTTAATCTTTCACTTTTAAATAAAGTTATGTGTAGGATACTAAAAGTGTGGTTAACTAAATAATACTTTTATCAGGAAACTTCTTAGGATTATTGGACGAAAGGGAAGGTAAATATCTATAATATGATTCATAATTTTTTAGTTTTGATTATATTATCTTTTTACATTTAATTAAATTTTAAGTCTTTCATAAAATACTTAAATTTATTATTAATTTTTTAAATTTTTTAAGTACTTAAATTTTAATATTTAATTATATTTTCAAAAAAATTATAAAAAATATTTTCTGATATCCAACCAAACTTCCAGTAATACTAAGGTTCTTTTATTATTATTTTGGAAAAAACTTATACAAAATGTATGTCCAAATCACATTTTGTCTGGAGCTTTAGGGAATCCTTGACTTATCACTTCAACTATGTTTTGTTATGTCCAATCAGAAATTTATTGATAAGTGCAAAAGGTAACGAATGATAGATAGAGTAAAGAGAATTTTAAGAAAATCATGATCTCCAACAAATAAGAGCTCCTTTATACTCTTACCTTTTCTCATGTGACTTTAATTTTTAAAAGAGCTACACAAAAGAAAAACATATTATTTTATTAGTGGAAATACAGCATACATGTTCGTGTATTTTTTAAATACTTTTAAAAATTTTGTTATATTTCTCTATAAATATTTTATTATAAGTTTATAATATTTGTATTTTTATTGAATTAATTATTAGAAAGAATTATTTTGAATTTTAAAAAATAGTTATTTAAAGACAAAAGTGTTAGAAATTGGATTCTTTATTTTTTTTTTTAATTTAAATTTTTCTAAAAAATTTAAATTTCAAATCTTCAATTTAAATAAATAATTAAATTTTTTTATATTTTAATATTATAGATTTTACATAAACTAAAAATAATATTATTTAATAGTATATAAATGAGTCTAAATTTCATTTTATAAACCAATTTTATAAAATAAATTTAAATTTAAAGTTTAATTTTTATTAATTATGAATAGTAAAATTGAAGAACATCAAAGAAGAAATGTCCTTTATATATTGTTATAAATGAAAGAGAATGATTGATTGACCGAGTTATTTTCAGATTATCATAAATAAAGATTTTCTTAAATCGGTGAATACGTATTTAGTTTATCTTTACCATGTCAAAAGTGGGCATACCAATAAAAAAAATGGTATTTAACAATCCTTAAAATTATATTATTTTTGTTATTATTTATATTAATGATTGAATTAAGTCTATTAGTAGCTGATTCCATTAGGTACCAATTTTAGAGTATTCTATATTTTAGTTAATCTATTCATTTTTTATCGTTATCTTTATATGATCGGTTGCTATAATACTGGAAATAAAGTTAATTGTGATCAATGTTTGTGACCAATGTTTATGATCGAAAATATTATTGCAGTTTTGTTTATAATTTAAAAAATAACTTATTTAAAAATAGTTGCAAATCTCTTCGTAATATTAAAAGATTAATATAACTTTTGATTGTAACCTATTTTTCAAAACTTTTACCATTGAGTTTTTGCTTGTTATTTAAAATACTATTGTTAATATATATATATATATATATATATTATTTTTTCAAATAAAATTTTATAAGATTATAAAAAAATTATTAGATAAAAATTAAATTTAAAAATAAAAAATAATTAAATATTATATTAATTACATTATATATTAATTTAGAGAATTAAAAATTATTAGTATCTAAAATAATTTTTATTATTAATAAATTACATAAATAAATTTGAAACATTAATAACTAATTAGATATCAATTTAAAAATTATCTTATAAAATTTATTATAAAATTATTTTAAATATTAATAATATTTTTTAATTTTTAAAATAATATTTAATTTAGTAAATATAGTGATTAATTATATTTTTTTCTAAAATTGATTTCTGTTTAACATTTTTTTTAATATAATATTAATAATTGCAAAATTATTAGGTACCTATTACCATATTTGCTGAACAAAGGATTTTTTAATCTTTAATGACATTCACAATTTTTGTTCGATTGATCTCGGACGAATTGAAAGGGCAAGTTCCTCTTTTAACTTTTCTATGTTCCTGTCGGTTGACTCGATTATCTTCACGCGTCTACGACGGTCATACGCCTAAGTACCCTGCTGTCATTCGTGCCTTTTTCGATCAAACATCTGAAATCACAAGGATAAAGGGCATCCTAGAGACCGTTTGCACTCCGACGCTCAAGTCAGTATAGGGCTAGGAAACACCAAAGGGAAGCTGTAGAAAGCTCTTTGTGTATCTGTGTGTGTGTTAGCGTAAAGTTGAGGGTTGAACACCCTCAGACTCAATACCAACACGATAACTCTATTCTAAACTAACAACTAACATAATATAAATTAATAATAAATACAAATTATAATAAATAATATAAATTTTAAAAAATACAAATTATAATAAATAATATAAATTTTAAAAAATACAAATTATAATAAATAATATAAATTTTAAAAAATACAAATTATAATAAATAATATAAATTTTAAAAATACAAATTATAATAAATAAAAAAGAAACATATTCATAACATTAAAAAAAATTCAAACAAATTTAAAACACCACCAACCTTATGCGTGAATGTAACGTTGGTGAAGAGTGGCACGAGATTGGCGGCAGTAGCGACGGAGCAAAGAAAAACACACCTAAGAAGTGCGAAGGCAATGAAACAGTACTTCGACCAATGCAAAAAAAAATAAAAAAATAAGAGAAATGAACAATGCAGAAGAATAGACGAACAAGAAGAAGAAACAGAGCTTGAGAACTTACAGTGGCACACGAAATCGAACCCAAAGAAGAGGTGTGAGCAGGAACAAAGCACGAAAGAATAGGAGGAAAGTATGAAAAGTGTAAGTGGCGCGCTTCAGAGTTAGGGTTAAAAATGATTTAAGAATGTAGCCATTTGTAATAGCCGCATTCTTAAATCATATGCTTTGATTTAAGAATGCGACTATAGGTAAAGTCACATTCATATCAAGCGCTTTGATTTAAGAATGCGGCTAATACAAATAACCGCATTCGTAAATGAAATTAATTTAAAAAATGCCACCGCGTTTTGAAAGACCGTGTCTAACGGTAAAACCACATTAAATAAAGAGTAGTTGTTTTTACATTTTGCACTAGTGTGTGGTTTAGTTTAGTTTTTTATATAAAAAAAGAAACACCTATACCATATAATTTAACCTAATTATATTTCATTGTATTAGCTTATTTTATTTTTCATTTGAAGGGTCATAAATAGACCCAAGTAAGTTTTTATTATTATTGAAATTACACTCTTAATTAAAACAACATATGTTTTTTAACATAAAGTAATGTTTTTGTACTGGACAGAGTGTTCGGTGCTCAGTAATTGGAGCTCGGTGCACGGGTGTGAGTAGGTCAGTTCGGCTGTTGGCCTAGTTACTTTAGTGAAACCGTTGGAGAATAATTAAAGTGATATTCTATAGGTTAGTCTAGGGTTGTTAATGAATTATATAAAGTGGTGTTGTTACACGTGACAGCTAGGTCACATAAACACGTTCGACCTAAGTGTGCATTTTAAGGCACGAGATAGAACAAGTTGCATGCATTATGAATAGATAATGTTGCACCATAAGTAAGGGTTGCCCACGCCTAGAGATAAGTGGTGCCCCATAGCAGGTAGTTTTTCTTTTGTTATTTTATGCTTTCAGTTGAGATAAGATTCTCATGAGAGAAAGTTGTTACAAGAGTAGTTATAAAAGGGGCAGGAGACCCCAAGTAAAGGGACACAGTTTTTTGAGTGCTAAGCTAAAGTTACATATACTACTTTTATTTTATGCTCTTACTGACTTGATCGTCAGAGTGTGGTCAACAGGTAGATGTCTCAACGGAAGGAATCACTTTCTAGTGCAATTTAGGAGACGAATGACAGATTTCCAGAGGAGACAGGTTAGCAACGGAGCTCCACCCAAATAAACCGATAGAGAGGTCAACCGGCGAGAACAATTTTTTTTACCAAAATATCATTAACACAAACTAGGAAAATTACTATTAACCATCAAACTCAAACAAATATGGATTATTATTTTTTGTTTAATATAAGTAGACTTGAAATCTAAATATACAATTGTATTAATTATTTTATTTAATGAAACTCAAACAAAATTACCTTCCATAAAAATAAACTGTGATATATAAAACGAATTATTTTTATTCTTATTTTTATTCTTCTTATTATTATTATGTGACAAAAATTGGAAAATGTTTTCTCAATTATTGCTGTCGAAACACAACCTAGAAAAATTTGATTGGGGAAGGACAGTTTGTGTGTTATGTATTCAAAATACATAATCATAATCTCCACGTTATCTTCCTACAATGTGTGGGTCTCTTTGGAACAACTAACCAAGCATGCCTATCATACTATAGAGCAACCATCTTCACTTCACACTTCTCTCTTTCTATGTGTATGTGTCTCACTCACAACATTTCTCATACAAAAATCCCAATCATATCTTCTTACAATTTCATTCCCTCACACAATCCACCCTCAATTCAAACCATCCCAACAAAAAAAATCCATTTCTTTCTCTTAATTTTTCTCTCCACCACCATGGCTACTACAATAACAGAGCAAGAGTCCTCATCACGTGCCTCGCACGTGCTCCACTACACCCCCACCCCCATCACCACCTCCGACGAGGAGGAGGAGGAGGAGGAGGAGGAGCATTTAGAAGGCAACGAGAACGAGCCCACCGGCGCGGGGTGGCGGTCAACAGCGGAGTGCGGCGGCGATGGGCGGAGAACGTTGGGGAAGGTGTTGGACCCGAGGGCGAAGTGGGTCCAGGAATGGAACAGAGTGTTCCTGCTAGTGTGCGCCGCGGGGTTGTTCGTCGACCCTCTGTTCTTCTACGCGCTCTCCGTTAGCGACTCGTGCATGTGCGTGTTCGTTGACGGGTGGCTCGCCGTTACCGTGACGGTGCTGCGGTGCATGACGGACGCGCTGCACCTGTGGAACATGGTGCTCAGAATGAAGATGGCCAAACGCACGTTCGGGTTGGGCGCCGCCGCGGGACTCAGAGACACTCGGCCGCGCACTGTCGCGCTAGGGTATCTTAAGTCACGGACGGGATTCATTTTTGATTTGTTCGTGATTCTTCCTCTGCCACAGGTAAATCACTTTTTTCTTCTTCTTCTTCTTATGACTTTCTATACTAATTACCCTAATTTTTATGAAGACATGAAAAATATGCAACATGTTAATATTTAATCTTGACGACAATCTAATTATTTGTTAGCCTAATTTTTTTATATAGAAATTAAATTATTGGTATTATCATTAGGAAACATTTTTTTTGTAAGACTAATAATTTTTCGAGCACCAACTCCTATAATTACAACAACTTTTATTTTTTAAATTATTATTAACATTTTGTTCCATTAGAAAATCAAATACAGGTTCCATGACTATAGATAGAATTTTTAACCACTTTTTTTAATTATATTACAAGATTATTCAAAAACTATTTCTCACATTATCTCCAAGGGTAAAGGAATTTGAATTGCTGTCATTGTTAATTATATAGTATGATTATGTTTGCAAAGGGCGCAACTATATGTTTTTTTTATATATATAAATACAAATAAACGTTAATATGAAATTTATAATAAATGAAAGTAATGTTATTTTTATATGACTCTATCTTATCCTTTTAACATTGAAAGGATTATATCGAAAGGTGTAGATAGAGGGGTGAAGAAGTAAATGTTAAAGATCATAATTATATTGTCACGTAGTTAATTATGAGTTTTGGCATGTTGTGAGTAGTATTTGGCTAAAAGCGTTTTTGCTTTTTGCATGAAAAAAAAATGATTGGAAAGGAGAAAGTTCGTAGTTTGGTATTTTTAATTAGAGTGCATTGAAGAAGACCGTGACAGGTGTATGCGATAATGGGAGTGTGTATACATTTTTAGCATGAAAACTTTGAAGCTAGCCAACAATATTCTGCATGTGATGTTCCTCATTTGCGTCTATTAAACTTTAGATGATTTGATATATGTGGTTTATAAGTTTATTGTGAAGATGGTTTGATCTATTTTATACGCAATTAATAAGTTTCATACGGTAAAAACTAATACCAGATCTTCCAAAATGCTTATTGGTACCTAAATTTGTAAGGAAGGTTGGAAAACTTGTTGGAACTATATTACATTTTCAAATAAAACATCTAAAATATCATCATTTTGGAAAAAAAAATTAGAATACTTGATCTCCACTCTTCCGGTCTTTCCCTCAAAATTTAAAAATTTATACATAATCATCATTAACTCGTATATGGGAATTTATACGAAACTGTAACAATTGTTGTCTCTTATTATTAAAATTGTTTGTTTTTTAAACATTACAAAATTTGAGAAATCGTGTTATTATGAAAAAATCGTGATACATTTTTGTCATGTTAAAATGAATTTATACTAAAATAATAAAAATTTAATTCAAAATGATTATACAGAAATTGTGTTACATTTATACAATTGTACTTTTTTTTTTTTCACGTGACACGGTTTTCTTGACCTAGTAATATTTTAAAAAATAATTTTATTTTAGTAATAAGGAGCAAAGTTTACTCCAATTTCTTAAACAAAAAACCCATATATGCTTATTTTTAGTTGGCAAGTTAGGATTTGTTATTATGATTTTCATGATTCATTGTTCTTATTTTAATAATTTTCTCTTTGCATTGATGGGGAAAATCGATTCCAAGTGTTTTCTATTTCAAGTAATGCAGAATAAGAATGAAAACAAAATAGCATCTGATGAACCTATCTAACAAAGGAACACTACATGAGCCTAAGCACGTGGTGTAGCAGAAACCATCCCAGAAAATGTCTGTAGGTTTATTGGTGTGACTGTGCTTTCATTTTCCTTTCTTTGTTTTTTTGCATTGTACCAAAGGAGTCTTTGAAGAGTGATTTTGTCATTATTCTTAGAAGCTAAAACACGGCACTTGAATGATGTGATGATCTGCATAATAACATGCATATTTGGTTTCTGTTTGAAGGTATATATTTATTATGTATTAAAAAAAAGATCATAAAAATAAGTACTGGAGCCACAAATTTAGATTGCAGCCAATCTGATTCTTTGTCTGGTTAGAATATTTTATGATATATTCGCCGATGTGGTCCCCTTAAATATCTAGACATTATTATTGCATGTTTTGTTTCTAACATTTCATTATGCTCGTCAATATTGACAACTCAGACAAACATATATGCCATCTGGCTTTTGATCATCATTGAATGTTTGATCTCAATTTTTTCAAAATTATCTTTGCATGCAGTTGTGGAAGAGAACTTAAAATGGCTTATTTACTACAAATGTAAATGATGCTATAACACAAAAAGAGAGTATAAATGACCTTAATTAAAAATGTGAATACTGCATAATTAGAATTTTCTGAAGTGAATACACATCTTAAAGATACATCACGAAAATGAGTGCTATTAGATGCATGTGTTAGTTTTTTTTATATTCAATAAATTAAAATAAAAAATTTAAAGGATGTTTGAACTCTTCTTATATAGAAAATTTTAAAAACTTATCCTAGAAGACTCTATTGCAATAGAAAGAAAACTAAACAACATCCTAACAACATTACATATTATAAACAAAAACTATGAAATTTCAAAACTAGACCATTTCAAGTAATACCAGCAAAACAGAATGAATAACGTATATTATTGTCCCTTACTGGTGTCTCTGTTATAACATCTCTGTTATAACACTGCATCTCAGCCACCAAAAAACCTACTTCAGCCACCCATATACCAATCCTAATCAAACTGCACTGCACCACTGGACTTTCCCTGCACCTGCCTATGATCTATGCTTCCAAAACCAGAACAAATGCAGCAAATCCTTATGATAACATGTGGTAGTAATTGGTTACAACTTTTGATTACACATGCATGTATGTGTATAAATTAGAAATATATAGTGTAGTAAAGGTTGTATTGATGTGATGAAGAGTTGTTTGTTTGATTTTCAGATTGTGCTTTGGGTGGCAATCCCGTCGTTGTTGGAGAAAGGTTCAGTGACGTTGGTGATGACAGTGTTCTTAATTATATTTCTGTTCCAATACCTTCCCAAAATTTATCATTCTGTTTGCCATCTGCGACGCACGCAAAACCTCTCTGGCTACATTTTTGGAACAGTTTGGTGGGGAATCGCCCTTAACATGATAGCTTATTTTGTTGCTTCCCATGTAAGTCACACCTTTCTTTTCACCCATATACAAATAATATAAAGTAAGATTTGATTATGAGTACTTCAAATATTACGAGTTTATTTGTTATCTTATGGAAGAAAGACTTAGACATAACAATAGTGAGAGTGGTAACAGATAAATGAATAGTTAAGGTGGTGGAAATTTTTTTGTTTTCTCGTTGTGTATAATTCTCAAATGATTGTAATGAATAGTGGAACCAACCATACATGTTTATAATATATATCAGCACAAAGACAATTTTACTTTTTGCTTGTTTCAAGAAGTATCATCCAAGTAATTCTCTACAATAAAGTTTATTCACTGTGCAAATAAGTATGCTGGTATATCCATACACACCTGCTGATAAAAAAATATATCCATACACACCAATCATATTAAAAATTATTAAAGAACGGAAAGCAAGGGCACTCTATACCAAAACTTAAAAGAAAACATTAAAAAATCTATTCTCTGATGATTACCAGACCCTTAGGTTTTCTATAAAGTATCTTAAGTAGGATACTTTGAACTGTGGTGGGACATGATGAACCACTGTTTTGTGGTTTGAAATTTGATGTTTTGAAATATATATAATGTGAAATGGAATAGAATTTGGTGTGAGTAGTTAACATATTGCAGTGTTTATGAACAAATGATCAGGCAGCAGGGGCATGTTGGTACTTGCTGGGGATTCAAAGGGCAGCAAAGTGTCTGAAAGTGCAGTGTGGAAAAACAAGTGGTTGTGGCATGAACATTCTGTCATGTCAAAGCCCTATATATTATGGAAGCAATAAGAGTTTGTTGGTTAGGGATAGAGCAAGGTTGGCATGGGCAGAGAACAGAGAAGTGAGGCAAACATGCTTAAATGGCCCTGACAACTACAACTATGGAGCTTATAGATGGACCGTTCAGCTTGTCAAAAATAATAATCGTTTGGAAAAGATTCTTTTCCCTATCTTCTGGGGCCTAATGACTCTAAGGTACCACCTTTCTTTTCTTTTCTTTTCCTTCTATCCCTTCATTTGTCCATGTTAACCATTCTCTGCCTTAAATGTTCTTGGAAAAGATTTCTTTAGAAAAATCATACTTTTTACACCACATTATAATAATATTTTAATATTTAAAATTAAAATATAAATTAAATATGATTAAAATATTATTTTATTGATTTATGAAGTGTATGTTGTTTATTGTTTGTGTGTCAACATATCACCATAGATGGTTTAATTTCACATTTTACTATTTAAAATTGTTATTATTTTATAAATTATTTTTAACACATTTTCTATTAATTTTTTTTAAACATTTTCTTATTTTCTAAAATTTCAATAAAGTTATGATGTGTCATGAAAATAAACTGTAAAAGAAAAATAAAACAAAGTCTAAAAGTTATTAAAATAAAAGATGATAAAACGACACACTAAAAAAAGAATATTAAATAAAAATAAATTTAAAAAATAATAATTATTTACTGTATTAGTTAAATTATATACCATTTTAAAAACTAAAAAAATTTATAAATATCTAAAATAATTTTTATTATTAATAAATTTTATAAACTAATTTTTAAATAGATATATAATTAGTTACCAAATTTTATCTTATTAATAATAAAATTATTTTAAATATTAATAATTTTTTTAGATTTTAAAATAATATTTAATTTAGTTAAAATACTGAATGATTAATTTTTTGTCTTTTAAATTTATTTTTTATTTAATAATTTTTTAATGACAATTTTTTAATTTTTTATGCTCACAAATTACTATTTAATAAATTAGTAAATATGAAAAAAATAACAAAAGATGTTGATAAAAAATAGTTTAATAAAATTTGCAAAATAATAAGTACTAACATAAATAATTAAATCTTATAAAAATCACGGCACAGTCATGTATTTTCACTAATATTTGGTCAATTATCGTTATTTTTGTGTGTGGTAGTTATTATTGCTTCATGCTTACTCCAAAATTTAAACCATATATTGTTGATGTGATAAGCACTTTTGGAAACCTAGAAAGTACAACAGAATGGCTAGAAGTAGTTTTCAACATCATTGTGCTGACCAGTGGCCTTCTTCTTGTAACTATGTTGATCGGAAACATCAAGGTAACAAACACCATGCCATTACCAATTGCTAACTAATCACATTCATTTAAATGAATATTGATTCGGTGAGGGAAATATATGGTATGAAAATTGGTTTGATGTTACAATGGAGCAGGTATTTTTGCATGCAACAACGTCAAAGAAGCAAGCAATGCAGTTGAAGATGAGGAACATTGAATGGTGGATGAGGAAACGAAGGTTGCCACAAGGGTTTCGACAACGTGTGCGTAACTATGAGAGGCATCGTTGGGCTGCCATGCGAGGTGTTGATGAATACGAGATGACCAGAAATCTTCCTGAAGGGTTAAGAAGAGACATCAAGTACCATCTTTGTCTTGACTTGGTTAGACAGGTAAAGAAATAGCTCAAGAACTTATTCTCTCCCTAACTTTTAAATTTAAGGATAATGGTAATAAAGAAATTTAATTAAATTTTAAGTATCCCATCAATTTTAAGTAATCCAAAAAGAAGTCAGAAGAGATTAAAGAGAGAATGATGAGTTGGAGACAAGAAGACAAAAGTAACATTCACACCACCAAAATCAAACAATAAAATACTTAGACAAATATAAAAAATATATTAAATACTTAGTAAAATATTTTTTAATAGAAATTCAATTAAAAATAATCAAAGTTTTAATATATTTAAAATTTAATTAAGTCTAAAAAATTTATTATATAAATCTTTTTATGAGATCCTAAATTTTAAAAATAAAAAGCAAAATTTCAATAATTAAATTAATGTTGAAGTTATACAAAATACAAAATTAAAAAAAAAATCAACTTTTTATAAGAGTTAATTATGAGGAAAAAAAATAATGAAAATGTAGTAGGTTGCTTAAAAGTAACTTTTCATAGTAAAAGATAGTAAAAGCTAGTGTAAATTTTTCACTAGACTCTGCATTGTAAATGTTATAAAATTTATTACCGCGCCAAAAGTAAGAGTAGATGGATTGCCACCAATGATTTTTCCCTCTTGATAATATGTTTAAGATAAATAGTAATTTTGGTATATTTTAAGTTGTTATTGTTATTATGATTTTAGTTTTTATATTTTAGATAAATTCTCAATTTTGATCAAACTCATAATTTTATAAATAACTGTTTTTTTATATGTATATTTTGATTAACTAAATCACAGTAATTAACTTAAATGCATAAATTAAGTTTAAAGTTCAATGAGATCAAAATAAACAATACGTAAATTTAAAAATTTGACAAAATTAAAATTTTTCTAAACCATGAAGACTAAAATTCCATAATAAATAGTGTTTTAGTTTTATTTTTAAACTCTTGTTAAAAAGTCAATTATGTTGTTGTTTACTAAATATATCTTTGTATTTTATTGAGGTGCCTCTGTTTCAACACATGGACGATCTGGTTCTCGAGAACATCTTTGACCGTGTGAAGTCTCTGATATTCACAAAGGGAGAAACAGTACGTTCTAATTTCCACTATGTAGAAATACCTCATTTTGCATAATGCATAGTGCAAGTTAATTAACTTCAACTATAAACATGATTTTTTAATACATATTTTACTGTCACCTAAAATTAATTCAAATTTATATTACAAACCTGTCTTATTTAATTACACACTCTTGATCTCATAATTTCTTTCGTATATGACTAATAACACTAAAAAAAACTATTAAATTAAAATCAATTTTATACGCAATAAATAATTAGTTATTATATATTATTTTATAAATTAAAAATTTATTAATATTTAAAATAAATTTTATTATTAATAAAAATTTATAAATCAAATTTATAATTTTTATTCAATTAGTTATTTCAGATCTTAAACTTGATAATTAAAAAATTTCGTAACTAATTAAAAATTGGTTTATAAAAATTTTATTAATAGTAAAATTTATTTTAAATATCAATAATTTTTTAGTGTATAAAATAATATCTAATTTAATTAAATAATTAATTATTATTTTATGTTTAAATTTGTTTTTATTTAATAATTTTTAATAATATTTTTTATCAACTAAAATTATAAATAAATGTGGAATATTTTAAACATATTTCAACCTTATATTATTTTTTGTAGTGTAATCATGGCAACAAATATTTATATATTATCTTTTTCAGTTGGGGTTTGCCTTCATTTAAACTTATAAACCCTAAACTTGGTACAATGGTGAACCACCCTATGTTGTTTTATTATGAAAAGAAGTGTTATTTGGTGGTGAAAAGATGATAATTAAAGGAGTATATGATGCAGATAGCAAGAGAAGGAGACCCAGTTCAGAGAATGCTGTTTGTAGTAAGGGGCCACCTTCAAAGCAGCCAAGTTCTAAGGGATGGTGTGAAGAGTTGCTGCATGTTAGGGCCAGGAAACTTCAGTGGTGATGAGCTTCTTTCATGGTGTTTGAGGAGACCCTTCATAGAACGTCTTCCACCATCTTCATCCACACTCATCACATTGGAAACCACAGAGGCTTTTGGCCTTGAAGCCGAGGATGTGAAGTACGTGACACAACATTTCAGGTACACATTTGTTAAGGAAAAGGTGAAGAGAAGTGCAAGGTATTACTCACCAGGGTGGAGAACTTGGGCT
>Ga0123342_1006904_pt1 | contig 15417 bp, 11 predicted proteins | sample Turbeawhitnodule_FD_89960 | JGI IMG/M metagenome (GOLD analysis project Ga0123342, IMG submission 89960) | Root nodule microbial communities of legume samples collected from Mexico - Turtle bean Mexico white nodule | ecosystem: Host-associated > Plants > Roots > Nodule | place: Mexico: Nepantla... | reverse complement strand
TAATTTATTATAACATTAAAGAAATAATTCTAAAATAAATATAATAAAGAATTAAATATTAAAATATTTATTATACATTAAAAATATTTAAATTTTAAAATTCTAAACATGCGTGGGCTATAGACGCATATGCGTGAGCCGCGGCCGACGTAAATTTTTTTTATAAAAAATTAAATCAATATATACGTCCATTTTGCGTCCAATGTAAATCTTGCGTGGGCTTTTACTTATTTTGGCCGACGAGAGTAGCGTCCGCAAATGGCCCACGCAAAAATTTGGAAGTTAAATCAAGTTTTTCTTGTAGTGATCAATTAAATTATTGACAAACATTTCTTTATTTTTTTTTCACTTTTTTTCCTTAATTTAAATAACCTCCCCCTTTAACTCTCTTTTTCCTTTTTCCATTCCATCAATTTCACTGGCATCCTAACATATCTAATGAACTAATTCCTGGAAAATCTAAATGTAGTGACAAAAACCACAGTTATTGACAGCTGTTCTAAATGTGTGGAACTCTTTACAATAATAAATTCCATTACAAAAGTGTAGGTACTTTATTATAATACAACCTTGACAGAATTAATCTTAGTACTTCGTTTTCTCTTTTAATATAGTTTTATTTTCTAAAATGCATATGAATATTGAGATGAGATACTAACTTAGATGGGAATCATATATGTCTAAATGATGCTTTTTATAAAAGAAATATTATTCTATATGAAAAAATCACTATCCTATGATACACAACTCATCAAGGTCTCAGGGTTTAAAAAATAGCTTTAAAATTTTAATCAAACTAATATGATAAAGATGGTTATAACCTTGTATTTTTCTCTTTGTATTCATGGAGCAATTTAAAATTCTAATAGCCACGATCTGAGAAGATTCAAATGTCTTGAACCTGTGTTCTTCTTCTGATTCACATGGCTGCGGTAAAGAAAAGAAATCGTTAACAGTTGGAGATACATAAATTACAAGGTGAGAGGACTTCTTCATTTTCACTTTTTGCTTTTCTGTTTTTTTTTTCTTCCCTTTGGGTTCAAAGGTTTAAAATGAGTCTTTGATCCGAGTTTGCATTCATTATGTTGTGTGACATGTATATGAGAGAATGATTTGGTTGCATTCTGTAGTTTCAATTCAGTTTTGTCTCTTCTGGTTGTGATCATGCATGGTTTTGAAAATGGTTAAAATGTGTCAATGCTGAATATTTTGTTGTCCCTTACCAAGTGCAAGCAAATCTTCATTGTTTTCCCTTGGACTGTTTTCGAAAGTTTTCTTTCTTAATTGCTCAATCATGCTTTTTTTCTTGAGAAGAGAAGACACTAAAAAGAAGAACCTACACAAGTAAAGAATGCAGTTATTATTGATACTTTGGTAGAAAAGGAATTCTAAATCAAACTTTTTTTTTTGTGTTAAGATCCCCAACAAAACAACACATAGTCACTTGTTGAATGTGGTTAGAGTTCTCATGTTGCAATTCACCAATTTTCTAAATATATATTGGTAATATGTAATGTTACATGTTGCACACATCATAACAATGTTTCCCACACAAGACTTTAATTAAAAATTTAGTTAACTTTTGCTGAAAAATACCTTTATCAACAAAAACCTTAATTGATAGAAAAAATATAACATTAGCAACCAAAAAATAACTCTAACAATATCCACTAAAAATAACTTTTGTTAACATCCATTTGAAAAATTCAGACTTAAATTAGTTGAAAATTAATCACATGGTCCTTAATAAATAATCTATCATAATTTTGATTGAGTCAACAGTAAATTTTAATTGTAATATATAAGAGACTTCAACATATTAATATCAACTGATCCAGTAAAAAAGAACTAATATAAAAGCTTCAATTTTTTTATACAAAATTTTAAAATTTATAATTTTAAGTTATTTTTCTAATTTTTTTTTTAATTTTAACTTAAATCATATATTTTATTACAAAATATTTTAAACTTTATAAAAACAATTATCCTCTAATAATTCATAATTGATCATGTCATGTAAGATTATAATTTTAGATTTCACGTTAACATGAAATTGAAATTTTAGAGAAATGCACAATTTTAAAATTATAAGACAATGTATGATAAAGTAATAAAGAGGATTATTTTAATTGGTATAACATTTTTGTCTTCTAAAATTACTTCAAACTGTTATTTGCATTATTGTACATCATTTCTAACAGTTAGTTAGTCTGTTGAATTTAAACAAATTATTATGTGCTCTTTAATTTATTTTCTTTAATTTATTTTCTTCACAAGAAGTAGAGTTAGACAAAGAGTAACGTGTTATCCAATATTCAATGTATATTAAAGAAAAGTAATTAATGTTTTCAATTAAATAATTAATGATTAAGATAAACATTAATATTAAATTATAAATTATTTAAATAAAATATCAAATATGAACTTGCATTCTCGAAACTGATGTGATTTTTCTGGTTTAAATATTTTTAAAAAATAGCCTAATAGTATAATCTTTAATTAACCATTTTTTTTCTGTGAATAAAGAAACCATTGCCTTAAATTAAAATAATAAATTTCATATTTAATGTCTTGAAAGATTATAAAACTACCGTACAAGAAAGTTAATATAGTTTTGTAATTATCTTTCTTGTCTAGTCTAATTAAAGTTTTAACTACCTTGCTATTTAATGCACATAATTGAAAATATGTGAGTTTTCCTTACATAAACAATTCACATTTGCACATATTAATATCATATTTATTAAAATATTATCTGAACTCTAGTTTCTTTTAAATTGAATTTTTAAAGTTTTAGTTTGTACCAACAATATAAATTTAATTTTTATTGTCTTTTAAAAATATTAGCATATTATTTCATAATGATAATTTTAAATTCTTGATTCTATTTTATAATTTTTTATAAAGAAATTTCAAATGACCAGACTTTCTTAAATAAATAACAAGTTTTTATATAAAAGAAAATGGCTATAAGCCTTGAGCTTCTCATACATCTCTATGTTCTTCTTCTATGTCTGAAAGCTTTTGCAAGAAAGAGAAAAAGGAGTTTCTTTAAGGTGATATTCTTCTTTACATCTTCATTCTTCTGTTTTTGCATTATTTGGTTCATTATCTCTTTTGGTTTGGCTTCATTTGGTCATGAATTCTAGAGCACCCCATCAACTTTACAAGCTTCAAAATCGATTATTTGATAAAGGGTCATGCAACTTGTTGCCTGTGGTATGTCATGCATGATACAATAAATTCATCTGTTTCAAGATTCAGCTCTTCATCTTCTTGCCGTGATCATGCATGGTCTCTGAGTATGTAAGCATTACTGAGTGTCAAATGGTGCAAGCAAATCTTCTTATGTAGTTCTTAAATAATCCATGCATGTGTAAATATGAACTTGTGATGGTTTTGTTTTCTGAACTTTTGCATTAGTAGCTGATAAATGAAAACTGAAGTATGGTTATATATTGACAAATTCATCAGAACAAAGTACAGGTCAAGATTTTTGTTGAAATCTGTGGGTGATGGATGATGATGACTCAAATTCTGACAGTAATATTTCAGAGATTGTTCCAAGGTATCCTATTTCGAGGAGGCCTCGGATTCTACTTGGTACTTGCGGGTGCATTGATGCTTCAAAATTTGGGCTTCTTTGTCAATGTTTTTCAGCATGGGCAAATGTAGGTGTTGTTTTCACAGATTCATCGGTACCTTTTGTTAATGCTGAAACAATTCCCAATCTAGTTGTTGGTGGTCAAACTTCTGTTGAGTATCTGGAATGGGCTGATGTAATGGTCATTGCTCCATTGTCTGCAAATACCCTTGCTAAGGTAATCAAACCAATAAACTTAGCAAATTTTTGGTTCTCACTTACTACTTATTAGTTTTATATATCTTATTTAGAGAAAGAAGAGAGAAAAAATGATATATTTTAGGTTTAATTATCTTAATCGAGTGATGATCCTGGTTGCCGAAGTTCTTGAGTTGTTGTAGGTAATAAAACGACTTCACAAAATCAAACTCCACCACAATCTCCAATACACACCCTAGAATCAAATCGTTTCCAGAAACGATTATTTGTTGACAGATCACCTCCACAAACGACTTTGTTATTCATTGACAGACCACTTCCAAAAACATTAATGAATGGAAGAAACCCTAATCCCCAAACTTTACTAATCTCTATCGAATCCCCTTCCAATTGCTATCTCAGCCTACATCAACAATTATCTCAGCGCTTAACGCTGTTTGAAACAACACTTAACGTCAGTACATCTCACAGCCTACATCAACAGTTATCTCAGCGCTTAACGCTCTTTGAAACAACACTTAACGCCGGTATATCTCACAACCTACATCAACAATTATCTCAGCGTTTAACGCCGTTCGAAACAACACTTAACGCTGGTACATCTCACAACCTACATCAACAATTATCCCAGTGCTTAACGCCGTTCAAAACAACACTTAACGCCGGTACATCTCACAGCCTACATCAACAATTATCTCAGCGCTTAACGCCGTTTGAAACAACACTTAACGCCGGTACATCTCACAGCCTGTATCAACAATTATCTCAGCGCTTAACGCCGTTTGAAACAACACTTAATGCCGGTACATCTCACACAGCCTACATCAACAATTATCTCAGCGCTTAACACTCTTTGAAACAACACTTAACGCTAGTACATCTCACACCCTACATAAAAAATTATCTCAACTCTTAATGTTGTTTGAAACAACACCTAACGCTGGTAAAAAATTAATAATTTAGGTATATTTTATAAAATAAAGAAACTAAATATAAAATCAATAAAATAATTATACTTATTAAATGTTGTGGAACTTACTATATATAAATATAGTACATAAGATAATTAATAAAAACAATTATAATATAATTGAAAAAATATAGTTACAATTAAAAAATAATTACAATTGAAAATTTAAAATGTTATGATAATTATAATTGAAAAAGTACTTATAATTAAAAATCTAAAATATTATAATAATTATAATTGAAAAAGTAGTAAAAATTTAAAAAATATATATGAGAGATGATATTTATTATTTAATAGTATTGGTTTTAATGTTGAGATTGTCTTCTTGAACATTTTGGAAATTTTGTTTGCAGATTGCGGGAGGGTTATCTGACAATCTATTGACAGAAATTGTGCGAAGTTGGGACCGTAACAAGCCATTTTATGTTGCACCTGCCATGGACCCTCTTATGTGGAACAATCCTTTGACAGAACGACAGCGCCAAAAATGCGTTGACGAACTTGGCATTAATGTCATCGCACCCTCTGAGATGGGTCAAATGGCTGAACCTTCTGAGATTTCTTATACTGTCAAGCTCTCTAATGATGAATGTTGGGACTATCCTTATTGTTAATATTAATGTACCAGATCTACATTTTTTTTTTATTAATGATTTCACTGCTTCTTTTTTCTTTTTAAATTTTTCTTTACATGCTCCACATTTCAATAATTTTTTTTTCAATTAACCATTTAATTGTTATTAAAACTCTTTCTTTTTTATTAATGTCGGATGTCAATGCTTTACCAGCTTTATACAACGACTTCACTTTCGTTATTGCTTTTTTCAATTATAAATATTTATTTATTTTTAATTATTGCATTACCTTGTAAGTTGTTAAATAGATTTATATTAAAACGTTGAGTAATTTATTTCTTTTTTTAACTTTAGTTGAGCCGACTTAATTTAATTTTCTGATTATTATTCACATATATATAATATTATAATTCTCATTCATTTTTCAGTTCTAAGTATGTATGTGGATATAACTAAGAAGTTTATTTAAGTTAATTTTAATTAAAATTAATTTTTTTTTTTAATTAAAGTGGGTTTAAGGTGTATTTTCCTTCTAATAAAAAATATCAAATATGGATATGATGTTCCACGAAAAGAATGAAAACTGATATCTTAACGCATGCTTAGACCCATTGACTCTCTGGTATGAGATGAATATGATTAAGGGAGATTTAATTTTTATTAATTAATGCGTGTAAGAAATTTTTGAAAGAGAAATGTAGTCTATTAAAGAGGAAGCTACGTGGTAAGCACCAGTACTTCTTACACCAATTTTTGAATATTGTTGTCAATTTTTGGTATTGGGTTCTAGAAAATTATTGTTTGATATCCTCAGTCACTTTAGTCCTTCACCTTTCTTGCTTGCTACTTCTTTTTTCCTTCTCGTTTCACCTCTCGGTCATTCGGGAACACTTACTCAGATGGTATCTGTGAAAGACACTCCGATGATCAAGTCAGTAAATGATTCAGTTTTCGGTTGTCAGAACAGGTAGATAATGACGTACCTGATTCTTGAAATATGTGTTATTTATATTATCTTAATGGGTCTTCATTGGTGGACCAGATTAAAGAATTGATTCGTGTTTAGGATTACTATGGATTAACACTGCTAACTTGGTCAACTCATGATTCGTTGTCATAGATCAGTCGGTGGCGTGATGCTTCGCGGCTTTCGCAACCCTTACCAGTAATTAAGTGGAAGATTTTTATCTAATTTTAATATGGTTTTTAATTAAATTAAATTTTATTTTTGACATTTTGTATTGATATTTTAGTTCAAAGTTTCAACGTTTTACATATTTTCTTCACCCTAAAAAAAATTAAACATTTGTTATATACATTGGTCCCTCCCGTTATACACGGTTTCATGGACTTTAAAGAATTCTTTTACGAAAATTTTATTTTCAGAGATTAATAAATTACACAAGGTTTATATATACTCATACAAGTTACAAATTCGCTCAAAAAGCTTTTCTGACACTAGTCGCCACCCATCACCGCCAATGGCGCCACTTATCGCGGCGCACCTCACGGTCTGCGCCCTCCTCGTCACCGCTGTCTCCGCTGCCACAGCCGGATACCACAACCACACCGTCGGCGGTGGCGCCGGGTGGTCCTTCAACTCCACCACCAACATACCCGCCACTAACTACTCTTCCTGGGCTTCCAATCAAATCTTCGACCTTGGCGATTATCTCAGTAAGAAAACTCAATCTCTATTTTTCATTTCATTACATTATGATTGCACATTTAGAACACGAAGTCGTTAAACACAATTAAGTTACAATGTGCTATTGCCGCCAAAACGAACGCAAATGAAATTGAAATTAAATCCAATTGAATCTAGAAATTCAGTGCGAATTTCAACTTTCTCAAGTTTCTAGTAAATCAATCGTGAAAACCTAATTCAATTTTCTGTGTTTTTGCCTTATTCATTTTAGTTTTCAATACGAACTCCAACCAAACTGTGGTTCAGACTTACAACAAGACGACCTATCTGAACTGCACCGCCGACGATACCGACAACGGTACCTTCGTGTACGGCGGCGGAAGCCGTAGTTTCGGCGAATCGTTGACCATCGCCGTGCCGTTGACCATAGTTGGACCAAACTACTTCTTCTCCGACGCCAGCGACGGCGTGCAGTGCCAGCGCGGCTTGGCCTTCGAGATCGAGGTCCAGCAGGGCGCCGGCTTGCCGCCGAGCCTCAACCAGCCGCCGCCGCCGCCTTACCAGGAGCCTCCCGGTCCCGACGCCGCTCAGTCTCCGCCGGTTACGGTGGCGCAGTCTCCCACTGGCAGCGCGTTCGCGAGCTGCGCTGACGTGCGCTTCGCGGTTTACAGTTTCGCTGCGGCGTTGGTGCTGTTGCAGCAGTTTCAGTGAGGAACATGTTAGCTTACGGTGGGGATGCAGCATTGGCTAATATTTTTTACAGGTCACGAAATTTTACTCGTGTTTACTGAACTTGATATTTTCATTTCGTTTATTTGTACGTTTTATTATTCTTTTTCTTTATAGTTTACATTTTACAGTATTTTGAATTATAAGATTCTATATTTTCAACTTTTTTTTCTTCACTCAAAAAGAACCCATTTGTTGTTTAGAAAGATGCCTTTAGGTACCTGTCCCACTTGTATCACTGTATTCTTGATAGACCATTCTTACAAAAATTAAGTTAATATATTTTCCAATTGTAATTCTTTGACTCATGGAAGAATAAAATCATGAATAAAATAATTGGTAATACTAAGGTGGATTCTCACTAAATAATAATAATGTAATATGATATAGAATGGTTAATGCAATTTTAAAATTGTTTTATAATTTTTTTTGTTTTAATTAAGAATACCAAAGGTAAAGCTTGTATCTAGAAGAATATAAGAAATAAAGAAAATGGATCAAGGAAAATATATAGTCCATTGTTATTTTTTACATGTTGATAAAGACTTGAGTTCAATTTAAAAATAACACATCACAAGTACAAATTCATATGATTTGAAGAAGCATTGATCAACTCAAGTTTAAGTAATTAGGCTAAATAATTGCTTAAATAAATAGAATTATATATATATATATAAATAAATAAATAAGAGTTATAATTTGAGTATATCTAATTCCAACAAAAAAAGTGTTTAACTAAGTAAGGAAGACAATAAAATTAAGATTTAGGTTGTCTCTATGTCAAATCTCACTATCTATTTAATCTTTGCTCTCTCTTATCATAATGATGAATCTAATTTTTTAAAAGTTTATTCAAAATACGGGAGACCAAATTTTATAACTTTTGCTTGACAAATCTTTAAAAAATTTAGAATACTCAAAATCTTTCTTTAAAATTTTATATGAATCTAACTCTATAGGAAAATCATTCTTCGGAGTCTTTTTTATTAAGAAAATATATCTTCTTTTTTAAATATGTTTTTTTATTTCTATTTTTCGTAGGTGAATCTAGTGTCAATTTGGGCCTATTTAGGAAAAGTAAAGTAGTATATGTTACTCCAATTACTACACACCATATTTTATCTAGTTCTTTTTCGTTCACTGGGATGAAGGAAGATAATGGGTGGAACGTAACATTTATCTAATAATTACGATAAAAAAAGACATGGGAAAGATCTTTCAACGTTGGAAAAGAGTGAGAAAAGTGTTTATAACAAGGAAACTCGTCAAATTTCTTAATGTTAGGAATGCTGAAAAGCTTGAAAAAGACCTAGACACAATCATAATAGGTAATGTTAAGTTGCATGTTAACAAACCTTTGTATAGAAGAACCAAATATATATATATATATATATAGTTATAAAAATATAAAAACAACTTGCTAACATCTTTCGATGGAAAGTAAGTCATTGGGAATAAGTTGGTATGAGAAAGATGTAAGGGTTTGTCTTTATCATTATGGATTGAAGACAAATTCCTTAGGCTATATGCAATTTCATAGAGTAAGGAGAAAACAATTGCAGAGTTAGGGAGATGGTGTGATTAAACACAGAAGTGGAATTTAGGTTGGAGATGTAGGAGATTTGTATGGAAAACACAACAATAATTACATTTGATGGAAGGAGACCATGGGATTGGGGGAAGGAGAGACTAAGGGGAATATACTGTCAAGTTTGCCTACTATTGTTAGAAAAAAAATCCTGCAGCACAGAGTGTAAGTGGAGTACAAAAGCGTGTCTTGCTGCTCAACATATGGCATGACGATTGTTGAAGGGTGGAGTCTCAACTAAAGTACAATTTTTATACAGGAGATAAGGATAACCAACACCCACGGTGAATTTTGCCATCTAAAAGATGAAATTGTTACACACCTTAGGATGTAAAAAATCATACACTGTTAGCAATATGTGTGATAAATGGGTCGAGATTCATTTTGTACACCATACGAATTTAATGAAACACTTTCATCATTTCCATATGATAAATCTTAATGATAAACAAAATAAAATATGGAAAGGAGTGTGGGAAACGATTGTTTGGATGATCTGGAATCATAGGAATATGATCATTTTTAAGAAAGGAAGGGTAGATGTATAAGAGATTTTTTGTATGACACAACTAAATGCTTGGATATGGTTGACACATAAGATACCAAGAGTTAGGTTGTCTTACTCCGATTGGGTACAATGTCCAAAGGTATCTCTAGAGTATATCGTTAATATTAACTTGGCTTGGGGAGTTTGCCATATACCATGTGTTGGTTGTGTAACTAATAGAGTTTGAACCAATAAGAATTGCAAAATATGAATCACTCCCAAGGAAATAACATACAACCAGATTAAATGCTTGCCTTCCCGTGTCAGTTTAATTATTACAGACTAGTATTCTCACCAAACACGTTAAAACCTCTACAACGTAAGGCACTAAAGACAATTCCAACTGATGGGAGAGAAATAGTCATAGTAAAAGGATAACCTGTTATCGCTCTCCTTCTCACATATTGTAGAATAACCAATTTTTTTGGTTGATGATATATTACAATTGTGATGAAAAGATATTAATACTTGCGTAAGTTTTTTGGGCATTACGTTAGTTTCATATCATAAATTTTGTGTAACGCATGTATTAAAGTAGGATGATGGATGAAACATGTAGGGAAGTAGAGACTAAGTAAAACCTTATATTTTTGTATACGGATTGAAACATTCCTTCAATGCTCCACTTTTAATATTATTCATTATTTACTATTGACAATTTCTTCCGGGAATATAAACATGTTCCATAATTCTATTTATTGAACAATTATATTTCTTTGTTCACTTTAATTTTTCTTACATTCAATAATCTTAGCATTCAAAATAAATAAGAGAAATAAAAGTTTTATCATCTAAAATTTTCCAATCAACAAATCTTTAAGAGATTAATTGTCAATTATATCACACTATTTTATTGTAAAGAACACACTTTGGAAAAATGAAAAAATTATTTTATAAATTTTGCGAGAGAGAAATGAAAAATAAAGTAAGAAAATTGACAATAATAAGTACTTTTTCACTATTTTTTCATCTTTATATTTGTAATAAATCAAATAATGAAATATTTCTTCTCATTTCATTTCCCTTCATTATTTTCTCTTTCAAAATCCCAAACTTAAAATATTAGAAGAAGAAAACTTGAGATCTAATATGAAATAAACAAAGAATATGTGCTGATGTGCATAAGCTCTCATAGAGGATTGTCTTTGTTGTGAGTGTGGAAAGTTGACTTTTAATAATTGTACAATTGTTGAATAATGGAAGTGACTTGTGTGAAAAAAACTTCTCTATTTCAATTGGGTGTTCAAAATAAGTAATAGAAACAAATGAAGAAGGGTAAAGAAATACACAAATAAATAAATAAAAAATAAATTTGTTAAATTTTTTTTTACAAATTGAAAAAAAAAATTACTTGATAAAAAATTATTTTGTAAAGATTTATAAATTATATTATACTTAATATAATTATAAATGAATCTAATAGTAATATACTATTAATATAAAATATTTTATGAACTATTAAAAAATATTATTTTTAATATGATTTATATAATGTTATTACAGAAAAATAGTAATAAATTAGTAATATATAATTACAACATGCTTAAATTATAGTTCGAAAGTACTCAAAATTACTGTTTAAAACAAAAAAATTTAAATAGTTTCTGCATTTAAAAGTATGTTCAGCACTGCGAAACCTAAATTCAACCATTTTTAATTGAGTTTGAATTTTATTAGAATGTGGCAAAAATATTTTATTATTGTACCTAAGTTTTTAAATAAATATGGATTTAATTTCTCATTCAATCTTTACAATATATATATATATATATATATAAATCTATCTCTTTTTGTTCTTCTTATTACACATTATTTAATCTCTCTTTCTCTCTCTATTTTTTTAGTTTTTACTGTTTAAGTTAAAATAATTAAATAGTGTTAAATATTTTTTTAATACATAGATTGAAAGATAATTTATTTTCAAGAAAGCTCAGTTACTTGTACAGATGCTAAATTGTTGTTATATGTTTTCAATTCTCACAATGAAAAAAAACTTACAACTAATTTATTAAATTAAATAATTTAACCTAAATTATATTTCTTGTGGGACATGGCGAAGACAGAGGAAGCTGCACGTGTATTTTGCATGGATGGATTGAAGAAAAGGAAACTTGCAAAAGAAAATGAAAAAATGGGCAAAGGACTGAAAAGAGAGAAACCAATAAATGCATGAAGGAAAGAAAAAAAGTGGAAGGATGATTGATGCTGAATGAGTATAGTCAGTCCCTTTGTAATACTTCTCAATTTTCATTCCAAATTCCAATCTTGTGGAGTAAGAGCCAAAGCACTCACCAATCCCTCAATTTTACGTTACAAACAAGACAAAAAAAAATTCTAACAGTTTTGAAACATCCCAAAGAGAGAGGAAGAGATTCTACCGTAACTACAGAATTGAAAATTAAAACTTGGGTCTTCCTTCAGTTGCAAAATTGGTACATTTTCACAAGATTCACGCTTTGTGATCCTTTTCTCAAATCTCACAGTAAGTTCCGGTTTTGGCTTGATTGGTGCGTTTTTTTTAAGGTTTGTTTCTTAAATTTGCGTTCTCTAGTCATTTGGGTATATTTGGTTTTGATTTGTTTTTGTTTTTTCAGGTTTGAAGTGTAAGGGTAGCGTTGCTTTGAATCTGGGAAAATGGGGTTGTTTTCTGGGATTTTTCTGGGGATGTTATTCGGCATAGCATTGATGGCTGCGTGGGAACGCATGATGAAGTACCGTAGCGCTAAGAGAATTGCAAAGGTATTTTTTTTTATGTAAAGATCAAGGAAACAATTTCATTGCTTTGATGATCAATGTTATGATAAAAAGAAATTGTGGATTTCATTTTACTGGGCAATGTTGGAGAAAAGTTGATGAATTATGATGTAATGGATTAGTGACGAAGTCTTTGAATATTTGAAAGAAATTCTGGAAGATAGTGAAGATCACGGAATGGCTAGTGATAACCTGTGGTGCATTTTAATTTGAGATTACTGATCATGCATTGGCATGGTAAAATTGATCTACATTGTCAATTAATCACAAATCAAGGTATGACTGATTTTAAGTAGTTTTCGTAAAATTCATTAAATTTGTTCTAAATGATAATTTCTGATTGAGTTTACGCAATCAGTGCATATGACTTTTTTTTTTTACTTTAATTTTTCGATAAAGTGGGTCATTCTTTTTGAAGATGTGTAATCAATGTCATAAAGAACCATATAGAAAGACAGAAGTACACAGAGAAGGCTTTTGTTAATCAATGGTTTGGCTAGAAGAAATGAAGAGATACTTGGTCAATTTAAAGATTTGATGTCCTGGGATATATTTGCAATATCTCTGTCCTGAAGTTTTCTAGAATAGAAGTACAATTAACCACTGTCGTAAGAGAATGTAACTGTTGTAGGAATTAAGCCCTTGTTGGATCTCTATCTAACTCATAATCTCGGTGGAAACTGAAAAGTTGTAGCATCAAGACATAAAATATCATAGAAATTATTTTTTTTGCTCAAATTCCTCACCATGTTATCTAGACTATCATTGTGAAGAAAGAGGGAAAGTACAACTTGGATTGGGGTTGATGAGAAAAATATCCTGAGCAGAAAAGACATTAAAAAGAAGGAACCCACAAAAATAAAGAATGCAGCATCGTTATTGAGCGTATTTATATCTCAAATGGTAGAGAGAAGGCATAAACACAATCCTATTCAAGGTCAGGTTTACTGGCAAGGAAAAGGGGTGCACTTTCCTCCGACTAAATCCAGTAGAGAGTTGAATTGATCATCAGAAAACACTCTAAAGTAAAAGTATTCTTCACTGATTTACCCTAAAGGTTATTCCACTAGAAAGTAGTTGACCTTACAATAATGAGTACCCTACTTTAAAGAACTATACACACATATGACTCAAGAGAAAGATTTGTTGATGCCTACAATCTGTAACTAGTCATTTTTATTAGTTGCTATTCAGTAAATGATTTGATCTTACTGGGAGCTTTCATCTTGCCAATGGGGTGACTTTCAGCAGTCTCTGATTTTTCAGAGAGTAAGTTAGAAATTGGAAAAATACTTATAAATAACACTCCAGAAGATAGTTCAACTCTCCTATCTAGATTGGTAGAGGTGAGTGAGAGTAGATTCAAGCTAACCATTGTTACCATTCTGAAAGAAAGTTCACCCATGTTTACATTTGTGATAGCTCAAGTGGAAAAGAAAGTTAACAGTATGTAGGTTACCCTTATACTAACATTCTTCATTTTTCTCTACAGGCAGTTGATATTAAACTCCTTGGGTCCCTCAACAGAGATGATTTAAAGAAAATTTGTGGAGATAATTTTCCTGATTGGATATCTTTTCCTGTATATGAGCAGGTGAGATAACGTCTATTGTGGTTACATAGCTTTTTACTGAAATGATTTGACACGGCTCTCCTATTACTCCAGTTAATATGGTATATATTATTGGCAAAACATCAAATGTATCTGCAAAGTCAAAATATAGAAACACTATCTTGTTTCCCAATTGATATACTATGCATGTGCTCTGTGTATGATCTTCTTTACCTGGGCATTTTCAGGTGAAATGGCTAAACAAGCAGCTATCCAAACTTTGGCCATTTGTTGCAGATGTGAGTATACTTGCTTGCATATTATATGATTGCAGATAAAAGAAAATGTTTGTATGATAATCTACAGCAGTTGTTTGTTTTTTAACTATATTTTGATAAGGTTGTTTATTTACTATTGAATGACACTATATTGTTTTGAAGGTCTAACACCCCTTTAGTTCAGTTTGAATGAGGAAAAGAGAGTATATTGGATCTGATTATTATAGGGAGACTAAATTCAGAATTCTTCATTGAGAACTCATACAATATAGAACTCAAAATCAAAACCGTGGAAACTGGATGTCCTTTGGTATTTAGTTAGCTTTGTATCCACATCTTCAAATTATTAGGATTTATCAAGTGAAATTATTTGCCTACAACATGCATCCTGCTTTCCTTAGGCTCTAGGAGACGTTTCCTTTTTGGTTTTCTTGCAGATCTTTGATTTAGATGGGTATTCCTGCATTGCATTGCTTAAATTGCTGACTTTATTTTTATCTGGATTATGTTTACTTTTAGGCAGCAACATTGGTGATAAGAGAGTCTGTTGAACCGCTGTTGGAAGAATACAGACCTCCTGGAATTACTTCATTAAAGTTCAGCAAGCTCTCCCTTGGAATTGTTGCTCCAAAAGTTGAAGGTTATTCTGTCTACTGCAATTCCTCTTTGTTTTTTCTGTGCTAAGTTTACTAATGCACTTAAATGAACAAGACAATGAGGTTATTTGCCATTCTATTTTGCTAATATTTCTTTTAGGCTGCTTCATATGTAATTTTGTACACCTTTTCCAAAAGCTGGCCATCCAAAAATTTGTTAACTTTTTTGCTTCATTTCCCCCCCCCAGATTATGCTATTTGATGGACGTTTGTTCTATGCATTGAGATAGGGGGGGGGGGGGGGGGGGGGGCTCAAATAACTTTTTTTGTTTTATAACGTGTTTGAGGGAAAAAAAAAATAACAGCAAATTAATGTTT
>Ga0123342_1006903_pt1 | contig 15417 bp, 7 predicted proteins | sample Turbeawhitnodule_FD_89960 | JGI IMG/M metagenome (GOLD analysis project Ga0123342, IMG submission 89960) | Root nodule microbial communities of legume samples collected from Mexico - Turtle bean Mexico white nodule | ecosystem: Host-associated > Plants > Roots > Nodule | place: Mexico: Nepantla... | reverse complement strand
TACAAATCATCATCTTCCTTTTACCTTCGCTTCATACACCCAAAAACCACAACACACTCCAATCACATCAATTTCACTTGGATTCTTGTTTATCAGTGTCCTGGAACACTTATGAAAAGAATTTAAAAGAGGTTTCTTTAATTAAAAATCATAAGAAAGAGTATTTTGCATACATAATTATTATTTTCGAAATCTTTTGTCATTTTAATATCATAATATTGTGCTGTTAAACTTGTGTTGCTTCCTGCAAATACAGATTATTGGATTGAGTTGGATAAAACATATATGAGCTTTGTTATTTAGGAATAACAGGATTCTGTCTAGCAGGCAAAATTATGTGATGCTTCATCGCAATAGCCAGTTGGTGTATGCAGTAAAAATCATGCGTTTTGCAGACCATGATGATTTTTTTAATAAAAGAAGTACTTTAATATACAAAAACAAAGCACGTGTTGCTTCATAGATATGAATTAATAATAAACAGTACTGTAAAGATTGAAATTAGCCATTATAATCATAATGAAAATAATTATTAATAATTCAAGTATACTGAATAATCTCTGAGGATTTCGATGAGAATTACGTTGTTGACCTGATGACTATGAGAAAAACAAGAGTTGTTGACTGCACATTTTTCCAAGTCATGCTGAGATGCTTCCTTCTTCACACCTTCATTTCCATTCTCCAGTTTTGACTCGGTCAATAACCAAATTAAAATCATCCCTCTGTTTTCTCTCCAGCTATTTATTACTTTGTTTTTCCATTCTCACTCCTTCTTCCTTTTTCCATACGCGTCAATTCAATCCCCTCTCTAAATATGTATCACCTTTGACTTTTAGTACCATTTCCTGAAATTTTCCTTTCTAACCATTGAATAATATTATCAAGTAATTTCTCTATGAATTAGAGTCCCATTTGTTTTTAACCATCATTCATGATTCTTTAATAGTTCATTTATAGTTTTTATTTCATAATTCTTATAGTTCATATATTTAAAAATTCTATTCAAACTTATTATACTGCCATGCATATAGTGCATATATTATTGTAAGATATATAATTATTAACAAAAGACATAGAAAAGAGCATAACTGAAGACAAGATTTTCGGTGTATCCTTCTTAAGAGGAGCAAACTTTTATCTACTTATGAAATTATTACTGATATATGATTCACAGTGTAAAGATAATATATATATATATATATATATATATATATATATATATATATGTTGGTTTTTACTGTAAAACTCTTGGCAGAAACATTAGCTATATTTTTTAGTTCTCTTTTCTTTTGTGGTCTAAAATGATTAGATCCATACTTAACATCATACACGACAAAAAAGTATGATCCATCTTTTTTCTGCTTTTCCTATCATTTCACGGATGCATGTGCATGTACCACCAATAATTAAGAAGTGGAAACTTTTTCATTATTAATATAATTTCTAGTTTAATATTGTTTTAAAAATAAAAACCGAAGCTCATCTCGGTTAAGTGATGATTTAAAAATTAAATGAATACTGATATTCTTACAACTTTTATTTTATACATAACTACTTGATAAATTTGTTATAATGATATAATGTCTGAAAATTATTTTATTAACTTAGATATCTGTATTATTATAATTAGTTATGAAGTAATATATATATATATATATATATATATATATATATTAAGGGTATATTTGTGATTTTAATTTTCTGCAGAGTTTTTGATTGCATTTGTATGCAAGTGCTGATCTTTTCCTTCTTAGTGGTCCAACACGTCTTTCACCATCATGGACATCATTTTCTGCTTTTCTTCTACTTTTGAGATTTTTAAAGTATTGCGAAACAGACTTTGATTTCTCCACTTATTCTTATTTTTCCTAAAATATGACTTTGATTAAAAGTCATCCACTATTTTGGTTTACCCCTCTTAGTCAAAAAATATTAATTTTCAAATATTACTCTTCAGTGCTTTCGTAACTTTTAATCATAACCATGCAATATTTGCATACATGACTGTATATCTAAATTGCTATCTATTCAAATGGAGCTATACACATACGGTTGCATTCAGATTTAACAGTAATATCTATGCAGATAGCACAACCACAGTACTGTGCATTCCATAGTGCTTTTCTAATTTCTTCTACTGAAGTGCCTATCATAGGACAAAAGTGTTGATTTGTATTATAATGTTTAAAAACCTCTAACTTAGCCATTGATTGATTGATTAAATAATTTATTGCATGTATATGGAATTCATGAACGATTGATAGATATGTATGCCTGTAGATTTATTTATCTACCTGCAGTGTCATACTGATGTCACCATTGCTGTGGATGATGTGGTTTTCATCCTCTGTGGTATTCCATTTGGTTGATGCTTATTATATAACTACAAAAAAATGGAGTCTGCAATCTTCCATTGGAAGGTACTCACCTACTTTCCTTTGTGGGTGTTCAACTTTTGACTAGTTGTAATGTGGTATGGACAAGGCCACCTATGAAACTACAAAAACACCCTCAACAAGTTCACAAAACTGCTATTCACCTGTTTAGGAAAGCAAAGATAGGGTGTTAACCTACTTCCTCATGTTTGTAAACGAGCCAATCACTGGTTATCTATTGCTTGAACTTTTTTGTTTTGTTTTCATCCATATTTTCAAGCTTCAACCATAAACCCCCCATTATGAAATAGTAGCATGTTTTCTTGTAAGAATTTCCACAGTACTCACCTACCAACGACTTTGAAGTTCCTCTAAATGCCTGACTTAGATTCCACACTATTGCTCTTCTCTTCTCTCCTCTTCATTCTACTCAAATCTCCAGAACCAAATGATCCTTCCAATCTCCTTCCATTACATTAAGCCTCAACTATGTATTATTACCACAATTTTCTTCTTGGCTACCACTGTTCTATCTTCCAATCCAAAATTTAAGGCCTGCACTCCTAAAAGTTGTGGAAATGGCCCATCCATTAAGTATCCTTTCTGGATTCCTTATGAACAAGAGTCATTTTGTGGCTATCCCCACTTTGAGATCACTTGCATGGACAAGAATCCAATTCTCAGAACTTCTACTCACGATTTTCTAGTAAAAAATATCTCTTATTCTAACTCCTCATTTTCTGTGGCCAACATAGCTGCCTATGAGGAGAATTGTCCTGTTCCCTTATATAATTACAGCTTTGATCAAACTCCATTTACCTATAGTTCAGACAATTGGAATCTCTCTTTCTTCTACAATTGTACCACAGAACCCATAGATTACCCCACTTACAAAGTGGATTGTGCTAAAAATGCTTCACATTATTCTTTTGCGGTTTTTCATAAGGAGGCACTAGAGCACAAAAACTATTCCTTGAACGAGTGTCAGTTTATGGTTAATGCGCCATTCAACACGAACGATGCTGTTAATTTCACTAGCTTATTGAGAATGAATTACATTGAGATTTTGAAGATGGGGTTTCTTTTAAATTGGACGGCGCCTGATTGCCAATACTGTGAGAAAAGTGGTGGACGTTGTGGATTTGATGGCAATCAGTTTCTCTGCTTCTGCAAGGATAAGTCCTACTTAAAAACTTGTGGTAGTGGTAATAATACATTTCGAAATATTGTGATCATATTTTTGTTGTTTATTCATATATGTGTGACGCGTCTATTCCTTTCATGTTTTATTTCCCCCATTCGCCTCTTTTGGGTAGAGATGCATTTCTATTCTACAATGCTACTTCAGAATATGCTAGCCAAAGAAGTATACCAGAATTTTGTCTTTTCTTTTACCTGTGTGATACCCAGTTAAAGTGTGATACACAGTTAAAGTATCTTCATAGATCATAGATCAGATGATGATGGTTTCACACTTTATTTATGTATTTGGTTTACATAAATGTCTCTAACCACACTAATAGCCACGAGAAAAATTTGTATGTTGTAGACACAGTAACAAAACAAGAGTGCAGTTCTTTTGATATAATTATTAACGGTCTCATGAACAGATTCGGCCACGTATAGTCATGTCATTGTCTCATGTGATGATATCATTATCAGCCATTATATATGCTTATCATCAAAATATGCAGAAAGTATACTGAAGTTGAGTATTCTTTATACTTGGACTTTAAGAAAACGGACCAATGCTATACTCAGTTAGATACTAGTCATCATAAATTTGAACCGGAAAACAAATATGTATGGCTAACTTCTAAATTGTCTCATACTAGTGCAGTATACAGATATTGGTAATTCCCATTTTCCCTCTCATAAGGATGTCATGCTATTTTACCATGCCTTAACTCTTAGCGCGTACTTTCTTCTTGAGTCATTTGGTGAAATTATAGTGTTTATGTTTACCATATTATCATCCTTGAATTGCCGCAATGCTAACCCATCTCTGCTCTCCACTGTATCTGCTGCAGGCACTCTGAACGTGAGAAGGAAAATCGCTATAGGTAATAGGTCCAGTTTTCTTTCATTTTTTTCTTTATTTTTTTCACATTTATTTCATAAATAGTTATATATTAATTGAAATTTGCTATGCTTGTTCTTTAGGTGTTGGTTCAGCTGCAGCGGGAGCACTTATAGTGGGCATTTGCGTCTATCTTTTTATTCGTAGAAGGAAGAATAGTTATGTAATGTCATATATACAATCTCGGAGCCTCTCTTCTGATCCATCTTCAAAGGACACTGAGAAGGGAAGTCAAAGCTTCACTCAAAGCATTATACCTGGAGTTCACCTCTTCTCCTATGAAGAACTAGAAGTGGCCACGAATTACTTTGACTCAACTAAGGAACTAGGAGAAGGTGGCTTTGGGACAGTGTATTTTGGTAAGAACATGCAGCTTATGATGTTTATCTGTCGTTTTTGTGCCTTGAATGACCATTAACAAAGGTTGTTGCCTTCTGATGTTTGTTCTCTAGGCAAACTGCGAGATGGGCGTTCTGTTGCAGTGAAGAGGTTGTATGAGAACAACTACAGGATAGTTGCACAGTTCATGAATGAAATTAAAATCCTCACTCGCATAGATCATCCAAATCTTGTGAGGTTATTCGGATGCACCTCTCGCCACAGTCGTGAACTTCTGCTTGTGTATGAGTACATTTCTAATGGAACTGTTGCAGATCATCTTCATGGTCATCTATCTAAACCTGGAACACTCCCTTGGCATATTAGAATGAATATAGCTGTGGAGACTGCAAGTGCACTGAAGTTTCTTCATCTCAAAGGTATCATCCACAGAGATGTTAAAACCAACAACATTCTACTTGAAAGTAACTTCTGTGTGAAAGTGGCAGATTTTGGACTCTCGCGTCTTTTCCCACACCAAGCCACCCATGTTTCAACAGCTCCACAAGGGACTCCAGGTTATGTGGATCCAGAGTACCACGAGTGTTACCAGCTTACCAACAAAAGTGATGTGTATAGCTTTGGAGTGGTGCTGGTTGAGCTGATATCATCACTGCCTGCTGTTGACATCACAAGGCATAGACATGAAATCAATTTGGCCAACATGGCCATTAACAAGATTCACAATCAGACACTGCAAGAGCTTGTGGACCGAAACCTTGGTTTTGAATCAGATTTCAAGATAAGGAAAATGATAAGTGGTGTGGCTGAGTTAGCATTTCAGTGCTTGCAGAGTTCCAAAGACATGAGACCTTCTATGGAAGAAGTGGTGGAGACTCTCAAGGATATTCAGAGTGATGGCAAAAACAGAAGTCAACCTGAGGTAATGGATATCTCAAGCACTTCTGATGATGTTGTGTTGCTGAAGGATGACCCTCCTCCACCATCACCTGATTCTAAAGCCGTGAGCAACACAACAACACCAAATACTTCTTGCTGATAAAAAAAAAAACAACACCAAAATTTATGCAGCAGAGTTAGCATCACAGTGTCAGCATCCACCACCCAGTTACAGTTACAACCTTCATTTTGTCATCTTCTAAAGAGGATAACTTTTAAAGATTGAGATGTATATATATAGATTGCAAAGCTGCTTTGGTTATGAAATTTCATCTTTTTAATAAATAGAGCTATATATATAATTAAATTGTTTTGGTTTAGTTAAAAATTTATTCCCTACACCTATAGCACCATTTTTCATTTGAGTCTTTGTATGAAAACCATATAACTAGACTTAAATAAGTTATTGGTATTAATATAAGATTTAAATATTTCATATTTTAAAATTAGATATCTAATAAGTTCAAACATATATTATATGACTTATAGTATTGAAAAGCTAAATACATCAAAGTCATTTTTGTTACCTATTTGATATGCAATATTATATGATGGGAAAATAGCTCAATTATTATGATAAAATAAATAAATTAAGAAGTCAAAAGAAAAATTCAAAAATATTTCAAAGACAAATTTAAAGAGATAACATAATATTAGCAGTAAAATATAAATAAATGTCTTTTTCAGTAATTTTTAGAATTAATTGATTACTTAATTTGAAAAATAATATATTAAATATTCAAAACAAAAATGAATAATATATTAAATATCTAAAATTTATTTAAGTTTAAATATTGATCCATTATTTCGTCATCCCCACTATCAGGATTTCAAACACGCATTCAAGTAAAAAAAAAACGTGAATAAACTTTTTTTTAAAAATTACTTATACAGTATTTATAATTTTGTATCCTTCCTCCAAACTTACTATTAAAAGAACATTGTTAAGCTAATGATCAATAGTTTGGAACTGTTTTTTTTTTCACGAACATAATCAATCAGTGTCTTAATATTTTAATTTTATTCTAATCTAGTTCATTTTAAAAGAAAAAAAATGAGTAAAAATTATTTTACTTAAGGATTAAATTCATATACAATCTTTAAATTGTTTAACCTTGAAGTGTTCATATACCCACAGCCAACTAATTTACGCAAAATTATAACAATTTTATATTTTTACGTTATAGTTTATTTTTAAAAAATCAAAACCACGCATGGTGATTGTGTAAAATCTATCACTATAATTTTTTTAAGTAATTTAAAAAATATAATGTTTGAATTCTAAAAAAATTAATCAAATTCTAAAAATTAATATTTTACATATAATATTGGTATATTATATTAAATTAATATTGAAAAAATATTTTTTATTCAAATGAAGATAATAATTAGTATATCTATTAACATAGTAATGATGATTTGTTTTGACCTTTTCATAATTAGTATTAATATGTATAGAATTAAAAAAAAATACAAATTATAGTTTCAAAGAATTTAAATTTTATAGTGAAAATTAATAAATTATACTATGTGTATTTTTGAGCCGTGACAAAGAAAAATTCCATGAACTTGATCTAGCATAAATGATAATATTAAACTTTTAAAAAAGTAATAGATTAAATTCAACCCTTTTAAAAGTAGAGCAATGAAATTAATTTTTCAAATAAATTAAAAAAGTAATTTAACTATTTTTATAAGAGTTACTAATCTTTTTATCGAGTCCAATTTTTTTTTCTAAATTAAATATTTCATATTATTTTATAATTTTTTAAATATTATTATTTAAAACTCCAATCTCAATCACAAACATTTGAAAATTCAAGAAAAAAAACTACTGATTATGAAGAGAAATAACTAAATATTATAGAGGACAAATACAATTCATTAAAAGAAAAGAGAAAAAGTTGAAGAAATAATTCTCACTAATTGTCTAATCTTGTTCTCCTATTCACTCCACAAATCTCATTTCAAGGTTTGGAGTCATCTTTAGTTTCATTAGTTTATATAATTTTCATTTTTCAGCTATATATTTTTCAAGTTGTCATTATGTTGAGCCTTTTTTTATCAGTTATTTCAATTTAGCTTGTTAAAAGAAAGTTATAATGCACAATTAGTTAAGCTTTAGCAATTAGTGTAGTGGCAGTTTAACACATATATAGGATCCATTTGCTTTTCAAAATAAAACAAAAAACATTAAACAAAATACGTTGAATATCTCCTCTTTACAATATAACTAGAAATTTTTTACCAAAATATAATAATATTAATTCATGAGGAAGATTATGTTTCTGATCTTGTAGGAGAAGAAAGCAAAGGTTTTGGAGGCATTTCCAAAGAATACATGTTACCTTCCAACATTTCGACCACTCTACTCATTGTAGGTCTATCATTCGGTAGTGTTTGAATGCACCATAACCCCACTATTGTCATCCTCTTTGCAATTTCATTTCCTTCTATATTTATCATTTCATTCGGTCTGACATCATTATCCGACTCAAGTCTCTTGTATGCCAAATGTGGAAAGTATATCTCACTTGTACGACTAGCTTCCACATTAATATTGTTCCTTCCTCCTACCATCTCTAGTAGCATCATTCCATAACTATACACATCAGACTTTTGCGAAACTCCTCCAAAATTTCTGCTCCACATCTCTGGAGCAAGATATCCCATTGTTCCTCTAGCATCTGACATGGAAATAATGCTTTCATTCCTGGGACACAACTTTGCTAGTCCAAAATCTGATATTTTAGGACACAAATTATCATCTAAAAGAATATTATGTGGCTTGATGTCGAAATGTAAAATTTTAGTATTGCAACCTCTATGCAAGTACTCCAACCCTCGAGCTATTCCTATTGAAATTTGATATAAATTCTCCCAGTTCAAAGATGCAATTGTTGATGGCCCTCTTTTGTAGATAAATTTATCCAAAGAACCATTGGCCATAAACTCATAGATGAGAGCTTTTTTTCGGCCTTCCAAACAAAATCCAAGAAGTGTGACAATATTAACATGAGATGTTCTACTGATGCTGACAACCTCATTGATAAATTCTTCACCATTTCTTTTGGATGCATTTAGTAATTTTACAGCCACACGGCTACCTGTGAGCAACTTTCCTTCATATACTACACCAAAACCACCTTGACCAAGTTTGACCTTGAATGAGTTGGTCATTTTTTTCACTTCTGAAAATTTGTATCTTGTTTGTGTTACAGCCCCATGATTTCTTAAGAATGCTTCAATATCTGAATCATTGTTTGTGGTAAAACAAATTTTGACCAGTCTACTTGAAGACTTACGTCTAAAACAATATAGTATGAAGAAAAACCCTCCAATTACCACACCCACAACACCTGTTAAGAAATATAGAATATTAAAAAACCATAAATATCCTTTTATAGCATGCTGATCTTATTTTGTGAAAGTTTACGTTATGCTTGTTTATGATAAAATGCCTTATAAATCTCCACCACATAAGTTGAATGGTGAACCTATTAGACTCAATCACTATATCTTACACACAATAACTTGAATTTTAAGATAGTTTATAAGATGCATGGTATTGTTGTCTCAACCTATATAACCACTACCTCATTTTCCAATCTTATTGCCCTTTTCTAATAAACTAAAGTTAAGCTAAGGTGAGTTTGTTTATTATGTTATGTGTCCATGCATGACAAGCACAACAAGTTCTTTTGTGAGATTGTTCTTCCACTAGCATAAATTTTAGAATGGTTGGTAAGACTTCATTACAATTATCATTGATAAGTTAACAATAAAAATACACTTGGTTAATTCTCTGTTGACTTATTTAAAAGGTCAATTTCCTATTTCAAAGAATACTAAGGTTAATTATAAATGTACACACACATATAAATGTTCCTTTTGGGTTTGATATGATAATTGTTATGTAATTTATCTAGATTTTCATTCTAAACTTTAGCTAAAAAAATTTTGTATATATCAGAGTAGATTTTTTTTTATCATTAACCATCTTTTATTCATTCAAAATCTGGGTAAGATCGTTTTAATATTGATTTGGATTTGATTTTAGATTTTGATAGTATTTTTTTACTAAATATCAAAGGCAACTCTTGAATAAATTAAGAAACATAATTTTCTCTCATATTTATTATGGTATCAAAACATGCAAATTAAAAGGGAGACAATTTAAAAGTGACATGGATATGAACCATTCCGTTGATAAACGAAGGAGAGTTCTCTCACATATGATCTCAACTTGAGTGATAATTTAGGAAATGTAATTGTCTGGGTGCAACCTTAGGAGAGAATTATGAAGATTGGGAATGTGCAATGAGGACTTCATTATGTGCTAGAAGAAAATCGGATTTGTAGATGGAAAGTTATCTAATCAGAGGAAAGATCGTCAGAGATGGAGGAATGGTATGTTGTGCTAATGTTGCATATATTGCCATAGTATGGGCACAAACACACCCTTCTCTGATGCAAACAACAATGTCTTATTAAAATGACAATTGAACAATGACAAGTATTGGTACAAATGTTAAATACTCATAAGACAAACTTGAGTGAGAAGATGACAAGTGCATATAGCACTTTTCGGTGGATAATTGACATTGGAACATCTAATCATATGATAAGAATTTTGAAGAGTATGTGTGAGCTACATGATATTCAACATTGTCTCTTAGGACTTTTAGATGAATAGAACACTTTTGCAACCAAAGAAGAGGATGTGGTGTTGGATGGCGGCAAAAAACTTACAAATGCTTTATATGTTCTCAAGTTGAATTGTAATTGAATATCTATCTCACAATTCACAAATAGATAGTGTTTATGTAAGATTGCACTTCAATGATATTGATTAGAGCGAGTGAATGAAGGAAGGGGACTCTATTTTTTTTCATGGAATTCAAGGATCATGAGTTTTTAGAGTTGATAAAGTGAACCATGCAAACCTCTAGCATAGGCGCTAGGGACATCCTTTATTGAAAATCACATAGTTAATTAATAGTATTAGCGGAAGAAAAAATGGTGAATTTTTGAATAAGGCTTGTGATGTATGTCTTAGTTATTTAAATTTATTTACTTGTTGATAAAAGGGAAGTCTCACAAAGATCACTAAATTTCTTTGCATGTGTAGAAAAACAATACAACAAACAATAAATGTATTTAGGAGTGATAATGGGACGTAATTCAGTTGCATGAAGAGTTATTTTCTTGATCATGGAATTAATTTTTTAAACATCTTGCATTAGAACATCAAAACAAAATTGAAGGATTAAAGAAAACATCATCATATTTTAGATGTGGTTTGTAGTTTGCATTTTCATGGTAACTTCCTATTAACTTTTGGGGAAAGTGTGTTTTAACTATAGATTATTTGATAAATCGTACACCATCTAATGTGTTAACTACAACAAATGGGTGTGCATAATGATTCTTGCACAAGGTGTTCTAGAAAGAAGTGTGCATAAAATTATCATTTGATTTTGTTGTTCAAAAACCTAGAATGGTGTGCAAACTTAGAAAATCTCTTTACATATTGAAACAAGCTCCTAGATGTTGGTTTACCAAGTTGGTTTATTCAATCCCTTAATGATTTATGTGTATAGAAATTAGATTTGTTGTAGTTCTTGTCTATGCTAATAACCTTGTCATTTGTTGGAACAACCATAAAATCATCTATCAGTCTAAGATCTATCTATATATTTGTTTTAAAATGATTGGTGGAATGAATTATTTATCTTTGCTTTACAATAACATAACTGTCATATTGTATGCATACTCTTTCTCAATTTCTACAACAACCAAGACAAGAGCATTAATATGCTATATTGCTAACTGTTTGATATTTGAAAGAAAACCTTGAAGGAGAAATTATTTTATGTGAAGATAGTAACTTAAGAATATATGGTTGGTGCAACTTTGACTGGGTTAGTTGTCCATAACACGACAATCTCTTATGTGGTGGTTTAAGATTTAAGATTTAGGGTTTAAGTGGATTAAAAATTTATCATGAATGTAATTTATAAAACAATAAATTAGGAGATATAAAAGGATAATGCATCTATTACCTATAATAATTATAATTGTCCATGTGTGGTCACGGTTACCTGCGCAACAATAAAAAAAGAGCATAGTGACAATAAAAATTATTTCTTAAAGTGTTGTAACATGAGTATTGAAAGATTATATACGAGAGGAAAATATCATATTTTACAACAATAAATAACTGATAAAAGGAAGATAATTATTACATTACAACTTATCATAAATATGACAAGGAATTTCATAATTTTTAAAATATTTAAATAAATTAAATTTGAATTAATCTTATATTAAATCATTTCATAATATTAATGAAAGTTTTTTAGTTAAATTTAATTGATATTACTTTAATTAAAATTCATTAAAAAAATAAAAATAAAATTCTTAATTAACTTTAATGAAAATTACTATTTAATATTGAGAACAATCTTAATTAATTTTGAAAAAAAAAAATTTGTTGTTAATAAAAAAAAATGATTGTAGGCAAAAAATAATAATCATGACAGACATCAACTAAAGAATTTTAGTTCACAATTTTCCAAAAATAATCTTAGACATTATTTGAGGAAGGTCTGCTTATATCGAATAAAAAATAAAAATATCCTGTAATAAAATTCTTAATATTATTAATAAAATGGAAATAAAAAATAATTCTTAATATTATTAATAAAATGTAAATAAAAAATAATTCTTACTACATTACAATAAAATTATTGAATAATATTCAAAATTTAGAAATAAAAATACTTAGTCACTATATCAACTATTTATATAATTATATAATATTGTAGAGATCGCAAACTTATTTATATCTAAAACTTTTTTTATAATTAATAAAAATTTATATAATAATTTTTAAATAGTATATAAATTAATTTAACTATAAATTTCGTAGTTAAAATATTGGTAATTAATCAGATATTACCTTATAAGCTAGTTTATAAATTTAACTAATAATAAAAATTAGATATCAATAATTTTTAGTATATAAAATAATATCTAATTTAGTTTTAGTCAATAGTGTGATTAATTTATTTATTTTTAATTTATTTTTATTTAATGATATTCTGGTGGCAGTGATACTAATAATTTTTTAGTTTATAAAATGATTTCTATAATATAATAAATAATTATTTTAATTTCTAAAATAAATTCTTACTTAATGATTTTTTTATATTATTATCTTCAATAAATAAATCCTAACCGAGATTAATCGGAAATAGGTATACTAATATTTAACATACAAAAAAACTTAACCAACATTAATCGAAAAATAATCTTTACCTTACCTTTGTTGTTCAAAAACCAAATGTAGTGATGTAAAAGAGACTGACATTTGACATCAGTTGAAAATAACGTAATTAACATAAATTAAAAAATGTTTGAGTTTAGTTAAAAAAAAGCATTAAAAGTAAATTAAAGAAAATTTAACTAAAGTTGGTTAGAAAATAAATATGCCCTAACATCAACATTAAAATAATCCAGATATTTTAATTCGAAAAATAAACATAGATTAGACTAAAAAAACATTTACCGATGTCTATAGTAAAAATATTGAGATAAAAGAAAGAAATGAAAATAAATGACATGAATTTAAGAGAAGAATTTTAAATTTTAAATTTTTAAACGAAATTTAAATAATTTAATTTCAATTAATTCAACTAATTCCTATAACTTTTTAAATTTCTTATAAAAATCAAATTTTCTTATACATTATTTTAAATTCTTTAAAAAAATAATTAAATATAAAACATATAATAAATTTTTATTAAATTTTCATCTCTCTTTTCTTTCTATTACAAAATAGAACAGAGATAAACAAAAAAAATAAAATTAGAGATGAACAAAAGAGTAAACTGCTGAATACAACTAAAGAGGAAAAAAATCAATAATTAAATATTAGAATCATAACACACAAATACAAAATAAAATAAAAGTTACTCACCTCTATAGAGAGAAATAACTGATAATTAAAAAAGATATCAAATTATTCTCCTATATAAAGAAAAACAACTGATAATTAGAAAAATCATTAAATTATTCAACTTATAATTAGAAATATTAGAATCTTTTTATAATTCTGGTATCGTATGTTTAATACTTTCTCTTTTGTTTTACCTGGTGATAATGAAATTGATGGTGATGGAGGTGAAGGTGGCGGTGCGAGCTGTGTGTCAAAAGGCGGTAGTGCGAGCTGTGTTGACACAGGCGGTGGTGCGAGCTGTGTTGACCCAGGCGGTAGTGCGAGCTGTGTTGACACAGGCGGTGGTGCGAGCTGTGTTGACCCAGACGGTAGTGGGAGCTGTGTTACTGTGATGGTACAAGGAAGACCACTGCAATCTATTAGGCAGTTTTTGGTTCAAAATTATTAATACAAGCTCAAGTGATTTTCTTCCACAACAAAAAATATTGGAGATAATAATTTAAAAATATTGTTTTTAGACTTATTTTAAAAACATAATTTTAAGTGATTCTAACAAGTAAAAGGAATTTGATATTATTTTTATACTAATTTTAATATATTAAAATTATGCTAGGACAACATTAAAAACTCAGAATAATCTGAATTATAGGACTACTTACTGCTGGAATTAGTAATTACGGTTGTGTTTGCAGACTGCTGGTTACTAACAACAGTTGTCTCCAGTCTTCGCGCCACGTAAGCAGAATCATTATCCACGCTGCTGCTGCTGCGGCTGCAATCTGTTTAATAATCAATCAAAAAGTAATATTAATAAATTTTAAACAATTATTATAAAAATAATAAATTTAATTTCTACATTGCCATTAGTTATTAGAAAAATGATAAAATAAAAATTACTTACGCTTTGGTTGCATACACTGTTTACCCATTTAAATATCTCTAAAAAAGTGAAATATAATTTACTTCTATTTAGATTTAGTGAATTTGAATTGAAAAGGACATATAAGTAAAGTAAGAAAAACTCAACAAGTGGTCTGCAATGTCTTCTTCCCTATCCACATTATTTTCTTCTTGACTATTCTCCCTCACTTTGCCTTCATTCCCTCACCTTTAACCATTTTTTTTATAATTCTGGAGAATTATTTAGCTCTACTTTTTGTACTACACCTTCACTAACTTTGGAGTAATTTTTTAGAGAAATATCCTACTCCTAAATCTTATAAATGTATATAAAATTTTGTCAAACAATGAATCAACACTTTTTTCCGTTTGTTTGCTGGACTACTCATCAACAATATTTTTCTAACACAAACATGACCTTTTTCTTTGACCATATTATAGAGGCAAAGTGTGTATCATTTTGCAAAAAAAATAAACATTGAAGATGCATAATTAAAATTGGGTAAGATATAAAGGTTCTTACTTTTTCTATCATCACACGCCATGAAGACATCACCAACTTTGTTTAGGGTTTTTGAGTGGTTTTGAGCTGCAAGCATTAGCATGAGTAATATGGTTATAATATAGGGTAGTTGAATGAAGGAAAAGAAAAACATATATTTCTTCTGATATATGTGATTGCATAGATCTATACTTACCCAGAAGCATAGACGAAGTGTTGAAGTTGACATGAGAGTTAGTTGGAAGAAGAAGCGTTGCAGTTACAGAGAACAGATAGAAGAGATTGAGAGTGCGGAACATGTTTAGTTTCAGTTCAT
>Ga0123342_1006902_pt1 | contig 15418 bp, 14 predicted proteins | sample Turbeawhitnodule_FD_89960 | JGI IMG/M metagenome (GOLD analysis project Ga0123342, IMG submission 89960) | Root nodule microbial communities of legume samples collected from Mexico - Turtle bean Mexico white nodule | ecosystem: Host-associated > Plants > Roots > Nodule | place: Mexico: Nepantla... | reverse complement strand
TTGGATAGTTTAATTGTATTAGATATTTGTGAACTTAGTTGTTTTCTGTATGAACAATTTATGATTTATGAAACTGTTTCCAGTTGTGTTATGTATTAAATATTATTTTTCATATGTTAGTAACTCTTACAAGTCGAGTTACGATCCTTGAGTTATGATCTTTTAGCTCCTTCCTGATCCTCGTACGAGTTACGAGTTTGACTACATTGATCCACATGGATCGTCACGATATCCTTGGCCGTGGATGGGAATTTCATCGCCAAGTGGGGGGTGGAGACGGTCGTTCTTAAATGGTTAATGGACGAACGTCCGATCAGTACTTTATATGAAGTATGTGAATTAACCAATAAATACCTGATTTTTATGGTTTTTTTGAGGCACTCTTCTTCGCCGAACGTAGTATATAAGTCAATATATCCTCTGGTATTCACTTGCTCTCCTGAGAATCCAACAATCTGTTCATCATATGACTGAATGTTTTCTTTTGGGATCCTCATTTTCTTGAAGGTTTTCCAATAAAGAATATCTACCAAACTGCCTTGATCTACCGGCACTTTGGTAATTGTGAACTTATCTATCTCCACAGTTATCACCATAGGATCGTCTTGTGTTGGATCTATCGCCGTGAAATCATCATCAGTGAAAATAATTGGGGGTATCCGTGGTCGTCTTTGGGTTGACGTGGAATGAACTCATTGTATGACTCTGAGATGCTTCTTTGTAGCTGAGTTGGAGCACCCGTTGCCTGCGAAACCTCCAACTATGTAATTGACTTCTCGTTGGGGACACCGAGTGACACCGAGCCGACTATAGTGTTGATGACTTATTGGACTCGACGTCTGGTTTGATTGCTCCTCTTAAGGCTTTCACTCCGGGGTTGGATCCTTCTGATCGGGCTTTCACTTCGTCTCTGCCTTGGCGGTCACTGATTTTCATCACGACGACGAGAATTTCCACCCCCGGATCGCTCGAATTGTCCTATAGGGGGATACCGATCCTTCTGTGGTGAACGATGTGTAGTGGTGTCCGTCTTTATGAATCTGCGGAAGTTGCCCGCTTGGATAAGCTCTTTGATTTTATCTTTTAACACCTGACAGCCTTTGATCGTGTGGCCATAATTGCGATGATACTGACAATGTTTGCTAAGAAATCAGGATCCGCGATTTTATCTGAATCGGTCGGTCCGACCTGGTCCCGGTCAATTGCTTGTATCTTTTTCTTTTTCTTTCCCCTTGTCAACACCTTCAGCTTGATGACTTCTATGGTAGTCAACATGCTCCTCGATCTGCATGAATTTGGTGGCTCGGGTTCTCAGTTCATCCATATTTTTTGTTGGTCTCTTAATTAAGCTTTTTGTGAATCGTCTTGGGCGGATGGCTCTGACCAAATGATGCATGACTATCTCAGGCATCAAGTTTCTGATACCCATGTATACCTTACTGAATCTATCCATGAATGCTCATAAAGACTCACCTTTTTCTTGCTTCACATTAAGGAGGGACATAGAAGAAGTATGATGTGAGCGACTCGTTGCGTACTATGTGATGAACTTTGTTGTTAAGACTTTGAAGTTCCCCACAGAATTGGTAGGGATAGGTGGAGCCATCATAGGGTTTGATAGTTAACCTTTTCCACTTAGGAGGAAGTTGTGTGTCAATAATTTCATCTGTGAAAGGGTGCCCTCTCAGATCCTCTTCATTGTTTAGAGAAATATTGTTTCGGGAACTTTGGTGGGTTTGTTGAGTCTGGATGTTATGAGGAGTTTGACGAGTTGGAGGGTGCAACGGTGGTGCTCTAGATTGATGGGTTTGTTCCTCCCCGTTCATGGCCCTCAATTCGCTGTAGAAGGTTTTTGTTTTGTTCCTTCAGGAATGACATATCCTCTTCTTGTCGATGTCGGTCCTTGTCATTTTTCAATTGATCTGCCATGCTTTTTTTTGTCGAATCTCCTCCATTTGTGCCTAGAGGGTTGGATCATCGCTATCTGCTCGTCTGCCATTCGGTCGTTATTAGCGTTGTTCCTTGTGGACACCATTGTGGTTGGGGACGACTTGTTATTGAAGATTGAATACTACCTCGACCCCACGGTGGGCGCCAATTGTACTTGTATGAACTAAGGGGCCTAGATAGTACCTGTGGCTGGATGCACAATTGTTTACGTGTCAATGGTCTCTAGATCCCTTTAAGTCTCCTTCCTTCAACTCTGATGTTCAGTCGTCTGGTCGGGGTACCTGCGATTGCACTCCGACACTCAAGTCAGTGTTATGATATAAGTATATTTTAGTGAATGGGAAAAACATACCTTACTACTTTCACAAAAGGTTCTATTTAAAGTGTCTGGTTCATGGGCCTGGATCCTTATGGGCTGGATCAGTTGTTAAATGACATGCATGGTGATTCCTTCATATCTGAGGTGTATCTTGCAGTTTATTTTGTTATATTAAAGATATTTTCCGTATATTTCAGAAGGTGGGTTGACTCATTCAAAACCGTTATGTTGTTGTTGCGTATTTATTTACTCTTTTCTTTTATGTTATTTGACTCGAACGTCTGGTTACAAGACCGAGACAAACTTGTTCGGTACCTACCGGTACAAAACAAACTCATGAGAATAAATAAGAGCATAAATTTATAAGAACTTACAATTTAAAAAATAGTACAAACTAAACAGCACAATCACATAATTTTTTTTTTTACTATTATATATTCAAAGATAAAATAAAATATAATATTACGAATAAATACAAAAGTAAAAGAAAAAATATTTATACTATTATCATTGTTTCATAATAATAATCTTTTAGTTTAGAAACTAAATACTCAAAATAAAAATTTGCTGTTGGGAAATTGCATCTGCTAAAAGTCTACTATTTTTTCAAACACTCATCCCAACAAAACGAGGGTTGTCTAGAGATGAGAGACCAAAATAAAAGAAAAAAATTACCAATAATTTAGAAATTAATAATTTTCATTTATCGAGAAACTCAATTTTACAACAAAATATTTCGTCATTGAATTATATAGTACAAAATTTTTGTTTTCAATTGTATAAACACAAACATGCTTATCGTGTGCAGTAGATTGCAGAATATTTTAATGAACATGCATAGTGACATAGTAACATTGAGCATTCAATGCATAAAATAAAATGAATGGGTTTACGATTTCATTTGAAAATGTGGAGGGCTGATATTTAGTGAATTCCCAAACTGAATAAAACAAAAGAGTTAAAGAATTTTTTTTATATAATATTTATTAATAAAAAATTTAAAACGAGTGATGTGATAAAATATATATACACGAATATAGTTTTACAGTATGTAATTTCTTTCCCACATTCGCTACAGTTTTCCTTGAAGGTGTCAGTAAGAAGAAGCGTGGAAAGTGGAACCATGTCCTTCTTTCTTACCTTTATATATTTGGTGTTCATAAGCATGGTTAGCAGAGCTCACTCCTTTTCTGGGTATGCAAACGCCTTCTTCCCTCTTTGAATCTTTCATTCAGCTAAAAAAACCATTATTTGATTTTGTTGATTTCATAAATTTATTATCTAGTGTTCTGTATCTTTTCTGGTTCAAGTACATGATTATTTTTATGTTGCTGCTATTTGCTTATATCTACTTGATACTATGCGTTTCTGGTGTCTGCTCTAAACTGAAACTCAAGTGAGAAGCAATTAAGTCTCACGGTGAGTTCTTCAATAATCTAGTAGTTTGATAAGATGAAGTTGCAAACTTATGCAGGCCAAACTCTACAAATTCAGGTGCCAAAGGCTTAAGAAATAAAACCAGTGGCTACATAAAAGGGCCAGTTGTGGAGGAGTTCGTTTTTCCTGAAAGATCAACTCCTTTCATCAGTTGTCATGCCTCTACCATTGTTGAGGTGGTAAATTACAACATAGTTTTTTTATCTGTTCCTTGTTTTAATTAATTAACATAACATATTATATCTATTTTAACCTCTGTAGGTTGGGAAGAGACATTTTTTGGTTGCCTATTTCGGGGGCTCCTCTGAGGGGGCACCAGATGTAAAAATATGGCTGCAGACTTATAAGGTAGATAGTTAATTAACTCATCATATTTACATTGCCTTTTATTTTTTTCTACTCATAAGAGACTGGGCACACTTGTGTAGTCAGAGTAATTTTAATGTCTAACTTGAAACCTAAAAGTCGTGCTTTTTTCCAATTTTTCCTGGTTTAGTTCTCCTTTTTGGTTTGTGCCTACAGTACATAAGGTCTATGGATTACTCTGGCGATCAAAATTTAGTGGCATGTTGGAGGTTCTACTTGGTTATCATCAAAGAAAATGCTTCTTCCTGTAGAACTGAAATTAATAATTTATTTAGTACATTTTTTATTTACAGAATGCATAAAAAATGTAGCTTTGAAAGTACATAAATTTCTAAGGTGGAACATGTGGATACTGAATAATATGATTTAAAATCAGTAATCATTCTTGTATAAATTGTTTCCTGTTCCTATCATTGTAATATTGGGGGCATACTTAGCTCTGAAGTTTTGACAGCTCGTTTTGGTTTGTGAATTCAAATTTTGTTGGTAGAATGGCAGATGGAAATCACCCATAATTGCTGATGAAGAACCAAATGTTCCTATGTGGAACCCTGTACTGTTCAAACTTCCATCAAATGAGTTACTGCTGTTCTACAGAATAGGCCTGGATGTTCAGAAGTAAAGCTTTCAAACCTTACAACCTTCTTGTGTGTGTGAGTGGATGTTTGTTTTGCTTGCAGCCATTTTCTATTTGATGGTAAGATAAGATTCCTTTTGTGAAGAAATTGCGGAACAATTGAGCTTAATTTTTAGAGATATTATCACAATTGGAAGGAGTAAAACAATTAGCACAGCATCTCCCCATTTTCTGAAGAAAACAAAACCAGAGGGAATAATTACTTTATACACCATCAAACTTGTTCCTAAATTTCCTTTCTTTTGTACCTATGTCCGGCACAATCGAGATATGATCCCCAATTTCGGTAAAATGCTCTTCCTTTGTAAAGAGGGAAGTGTATCCTTTGTTGTTATACAAAATTGCAATTATAAGAATATTTCCCTCCTATTTCGTTATTCTGCAACATCCTACATAAAGTAGGATTAATACATTGACTATGATTCCACACTACTTCAACTTGATTTCTTTGTGTTTTCATGGGTGCTTTTGTATCTTTTTATTTTTAAGAATCTGTGAAATGTTCTATTCAACAAGGGAAAGTTAGAGAAAGTTGCATTCCAGTACCTAAAACGGAATCCCTGTAATAAAAAAAAGTTGGGTTGAGCTAGTGATAGCACCATATATCATGCAATGTCTACATTCCCAAATATGAATATGTGACAAACAATCCATTAACTAACATGTTTTGGTACACAATCTCTCTATGTGGTGAAATCAATATAGAGTACTGAATATAAATGGAATCCCTGTAATAAAGACGTTGGGTTCAACTAGAGGTAGCACCATGCATTATGGAAAGTCTACATTCCCAAATATGAATATGTGACACTCCATTGATTGAGATCCATGTTTTGCTACTCAATATCACTCCGTAGAAAAATGTAGGTAACTTTAAATCGGTATTAATCTTTTCAGTAATAGATACCACCACGATTTCTTTTAGGAAATGCTTATTTTAAATTACAATGAGTTGTAATTGAGGCACAGAAAATCTGGAAATCTCTCATTTGAAAGTTAAGTTTTATAGCAAATAATTGTTTTAAAGATGAAATATCAATTCAATATTAATCTTAACATGTTTTTGCCTTCTTTACTGAATCAAGCGTTTTATCTGGATCACTTTGGTAGTCATCGTACTCAAATGTATGAGGCTCTAGTTAATTTCTAACAAATGAGAAGAATTTGGTTGTTTAATTTCAGGTGGAGTGGATTCATGAAACGCTCAAATGACAAAGGAATTACCTGGACAGAAAGAGAACAACTTCCTCCTGGTATATTAGGACCTATCAAGAATAAGGTAAAACTAAAACTACTAAGTAATATTTTGTCTGCACCTTTGGCCTTGGGGTTTATAACTTAGTCAGGTAAAATTTATGTTTTTGGTGCTGAAGTGAATAACTGTTTTTCAGCCTCTCTTGCTAGAAAATGGTGACCTACTCTGTGGATCTTCTGTTGAAAGCTGGAACTCATGGGGAGCATGGGCAGAGGTGTCTAATAGAACTAATTAATTATGGTCATGTAATTGCTTGCAGTTGATCTTGATTAGCTGGTTAACTTCTATAGCTTTGGCATGATAGCAGGTTACAACAGATTTTGGCAGGACATGGAGAAAGTATGGCCCAATTTTCATTGAAAACACACCTCTTGGTGTGATTCAGCCAGTACCATACCTGACTGAAAGGGGAACACTGCGTGTTTTGCTTAGATCCTTTAATGGCCTTGGTAGAGTTTATATATCAGAATCCTTTGATGGTGGCAAAACTTGGGGCTATGCAAAGCCTACACTACTCCCCAACCCGAACTCAGGTTAATTTCCAAACTATTCTTGATGCTTGCTTAAGTATTCAGGTGGACAACAAGAAAAAGTTGATCTTGAACTGCTCTACTTCTGAAGTTGTTGAGTTATTTTCCTTGTTTTTTCTGTGATACACATGTATTTTACATCCTCATGCATGCATCAGTAGCTCATTTAAGAAACTTCTTTTGTTGCATTAGGTATTGATGGGGTTAAGCTGAGTGATGGCAGAATATTGCTTGCTTATAACACAATTTCAAGGGGTGTGCTTAAACTTGGCCTCTCTGAGGATGATGGTGAAACCTGGCACGAGGCACTTACATTGGAGGATACATTAGGAATGGAATTCTCATATCCTGCTGTTATCCAAGCTAGTGATGGACGAGTACATGTCACCTATACATTTAATAGGACACAAATAAAGGTACACCTTAAAATTTGTATAGTGAGTGTAAAGTTTTTTCTGTTGATAGCATTATTCTGCAAGGCCCCTGGCACTCGTTTCTTGATATGACTAACCTTATTTTCTTATTTGCATTTTGTACAGCACGTTGTTGTTAGGCTAAGGTGATGCATGCCAGCTTGTTTTTTTGTAGCCAAGCAGAGAAACACAAGTTCTTCATGTCTGCAACCTATTAATAAAATTAAATAGAAATAATTTTTTTATACTAAAATTGTTATCCTTTTTTTATTATACCAAGAGCAAATATTGTATTTTGCTGTAATATTTAACTTTTGATATTTTATTGTTTGACAACTTTCTCTTAACGGATTATAGGAAAAAAAGTTGTCATAGTTTTATGACACTAATAAAAAATAATTTTTTGTAACTTTTATTAGATATAATACCGTAAAAAAGTTATATAAAAAGTAAATTTTGTCATCCGAGTCGATAATTTATAATTTTATGTTAAAACTGAACAGCGATTCATATTTTTAAAAAATATTATATTGTATTGATTTTGATTTATATAAAACATATCAAATGATTTTATATTGACACAAAATTTTGTATATATAACCTATGTAAAAAGAAATTTTAATCTAACGGTGTATTTAAAAAAATATGATCAGTTAAAAAATAATGAATGATGTAATATTTTGTAAGAGTTCTACCAATAATTTGATTTTATACTTTTATTATTGTAGAGTGGGAAAATAAGAAGAAAAAGTAAAAATATGATATTATGATGTTAAAGTTTTAAATATGATTGGAGCGCAGCAAAATAATGCCGTACGGGAGTTTTGTTCTAAATAATTTTACTTTGCTTCCCGTGAAACTATTGTGTCTTCATCAAGTAATCAACTCATCAACCCTCTTTTTAGTAGTACTTCCCAACACACACGGGCCTAAACCTAATAAAGGTTCATGATTCTCTTAGAACTCCAGTTATACGATAAAGGGGCAATTTTTTTAAGTTAATTCAAATTCTAAAATTTCAAAATATAAACATACAATTTAAAAATGGAAACAAACAAACCTTACACCTTTTGTTGAAGGGTAATTTTGAAATTAAAAGATTTATGTAGGTGCAGGGAGAAATTGGCCGATAGAGGGCTTGTTATAAACCATCCAATGGGCCTCATTTAAGGTAGTTAATAAAACAAAACCTACGAAAAAAACAACAAAAATGCCTCCATATGAACCACGTGATGGGCCTAGGCCTATAAATTGAGTAATTTAAGATGACAAAAAAGAGGAACAAAAAACAAATAAAGAGGCCTCGTTATGATTCACAGATGGGCCTTGAGAAATGATAGGACGACGAATAAAGAAAAGAAAAAAACAATCAGAAGTTTGTGGTTGAACCTAAAATTCAACGCCTCAAGCGAAAAAGACGTAAAAAATCATTTAGTTGAAGAAACATACGTAAGGGAACTAAATTTGTGGTGGTCAGCGTGAGACCAAACTCAGACCACAGAAAGAGGGACATCTAATCCCCTAAAAAATAAACAACGAGGAAATATAGAAAATTAAAAAGAAAGTCTTAACATTATTTATTGATTTTTTTACACGTAAGTCAGGGATATATTTGTAAAAAAAAACATGAAATTAACATTTCCTATACAACAAGAGGACTGACAAAAAAGGTGCAGATAAAACGATTGTCTTCCTTAGCTTAAAATTCATTCAAGAAATTTATTACCACGCCCTTTGCTTGTTTAAAAAGAAAGAAAAAAGTAAAATTATTTTGTAAAGTTAATTTCATGAGTGTTAGAATTTGGATGGTTAGAAAAATGAGAGGCTTAGCGTATCTTAATGAAGTTGGTTTTGAATGTTTGATTAGGAGAAAGAAAGAGATTTTGGACGGTGTATATAAGGAAAAACGAGATGCGTGACAGTGTGAGATGTTTCTTAGTAGAGAGAAGACACGTATAGAAAATGAGAACGTGAAGTAGTAGTGTAGCCATGCAGTGTTGTGTCGGTGGCATTTTTTCAGGGGTTTCCTCCGTTTGCTTTTTTTCACATTTGCACCAACCCACTTCACGTTTTTGCATTAACTGCCACGTACTTGTCTCCCTCCCTCTCCTTGATTGGTGGACTTTGACTCCACTGTTGTTGGTCGTTTATTTAACGTGGGAAAGATCTTGAATGAAAAAGAATGTGAGAAAAGGATGAACCACGAAAACAGAAAAAATGTTTATTTATTTATTGGTATTAACAGAGAAGGAAAAGTCAAGGGCATGGTAGCAGCAGTTATGTTGTAGCATAAATGCATAAGCCTACCCTATCCTACCACTCATGATAGTTTCGGAAAGAAAAAGCCTTACAAATGTACTAACTGTTATGTGCATCTCTCTCTCTTTTTTACTCTTTCCCTTCCACCACCAAGCCACACACTCAAAGGAATCAACATCATTGCCCTGCTTTTCACTACTTTCTCACCTCAAACTTTCTCCTCCATTCACCTTTTTTAATCTTCTTTCTTTATTCCCCTTCTTCGCACCACCCTCCTCACTGCTCTTTCTTTAAATACATCCCTATTTTACCATATTTACAGTTTCACATCATGTAACCAAACCTTTTCAAAATATCACCCTCTCTATCTCTTACTTACCCTTAAATCAGGAATCACCTCGTGCATCAAATCAAAACTATAATATAACTCATTTCTACCCCACTTTTATAAATTTGATGTGGAAATTTCATAATACACACGCTTTCCGGATTCCACAAACATCTAAAAATGATTCTTTACAAAAAGCTGCACATAGCAAAAAATCTGTTGGTTTTATGATGACTCTCTTAATAGTTGTTAATGGTGGATTTTTATCATAGTTTATGTTTGGTACTGTATGGAAATATACTTTTCCTGCATACAACAGTCATTAATTTGAGGAAAGCTAAGCTATTTAACTTTGGGAGGTAAGACTAATAGAGTGGGTAGAAGGACATGGTTCAAATTAATTTTGCAGTATTTATGAAAGTTTGGTTTCAAATTTTAATTTTGGGTGCTGAATTCCCATTAGGGCATGCAAACAATGAGATTTGAGAAAGAAAAACAGGGAATTGTGTGTGGATGAGGGTGAGGGTATAGGAATAGGACAAAGACAATGATTATGAGGAAATTTCAAAGAAGCTACCAAAGAATTTCAGATGGTAGTTTTGTACTTTTTCTTGTTGGAAAGTGGCGACTGATTGTCACAGTGCTGACACCAAAGGATTTTATACAAACAAACACCTGGGTTTAGTTTACCACAGTAAATTCTCATTATTATTATTAAATTTGTTATGAGATTAGAAATAGCCAAAAATATATAACTTGATTTGGAAGAGAACAAGTGCATATTGGTTTTATTTTACCAGATTTTAATATTAATAAAAAGTTTGCTAATAACGAATATAGACATCGAATTAAATGAATGGTCCCTCAATCTTATCTAACATTTTTGAATTTGAAATTGATTCTTTTGATTCTACATGTTATAGCTTCAGTCAAAAAAAGTTATATGGAGAATATCCTCATATGTTTATACAGAGAGAAAAGTAATACTATAAAAATATAAACATTATAAGACTTTGCTATTGACAAATATAGATACTACATTAAATTAATCATACCTCGATCTCCAACATTTGAATTTGAATTTGATACTTGAGATTCCTCTGTTATATATTATATATAAAAAAATTAATATGGTTATATTTAATGAAAATCACGCATCAATTAAAAATAATAATATTTTATAATATATAAATAGGTGTAAATTTTATTTTATTAATTAATTTTAGTTAAATTTAAAATTTACTTGTTAATAATATTTAAGAAAGATTATTAAAATTTTAAAAAATAACGTGTATAATAATTTTTTTGGTCTTTAAACTTTTTCAAAATTTAACTTTTAATATCTAAACAACTATTTTTTATCATCTTTGTCTCTGTTTATTTTTCTAATATTTTTTTTTTTGTTAATAGTTTTTTTTTGCTATCAAATAATCATTAAAAATAACGTAATGATCATGTTAATTGTTCAAAAAATGTATTATGCTATTAGTGGATCGGACAAACATTAATTAAGAAGATAATAATATAGAAATTAAAATTCATAAAAATAGTGTTTAATGATTAAAAATAATTTTTCAAGTAAAAGGTTTGAAAATATATTAAATTCTAAACAAATTATAAAATGATGACATTGAAACACCACAACAAAATATTTAAATAAAAATTAATGTTAGAGACAAACTAATTAATTATTATTTAACTAAATTAAAGATTATTTTATAAATTAAAAAATATTAATATTTAAAGTAATTTTTATTATTAATAAAAATTTATAAAATAATTTATAAAGTATCTAACCATTAAATACTAAGATTTTAGTTACATGTTACTTTATATTTTAAATTAGTCTTTATTAGTTTTTTAGAGATTAATTTAAAATATTAATAGTTAAATTCTTGGTAGTTACTTTATATACTAATTTACTATTTTATAAATTTATATTAATAATATAAATCACTTTATGTACTAATAATAATACTTAATTTAGTTAAGTGAATAATTATTTTTATTCTCGAAATTTGATTACTAGTGACTTTTTTTGATAGTGTAATTATTTCTATAATAAAAATAAATAGAAGTACGGGGAAGTTAGGTATGTTTCAAAATATAATTTAAAAATTACTCTTTGAAATAATTTTATATCGTTATGTAAAATAAAAATCAGTGTAAGATAAAATTGTTGGCTTTTATAATGATTTTGTAGCATAAGTTTATTAAATTTTTTCATTTTCATAAACTTTGTTAAATTTTTCAAATACTTTTATTAATTTTTATAATAAAAAATTATTCTATTGGTTCCTTTTTAAAGTTTTGTTTAAGATTTTCTAGAGAAATTCTTAAATGTAATAATTCTGTTGGTTTAATAAAATATTTATAAAATTTTCTATTTTATTATTTTTTATTTTCATATAATAAAATTGACTTAAAAAGAAAATGAAAATGATAAACGAGGGAGCATTAATTGTAATTTAGGATTAAGTATAAAATAGGTTTATACAGTGGTGTGATAATTAAACTTATTTTAATAAAATTATTTTTTATTATTTAAAACTAAATTATATGTACTAAGTGTTATAAATATTTATAAAATAGAATTATCTGATACTTAATTTAATGATGGTTCAAGTCAAATCATGTCCATAATTTGCTGCAGTTAAGCTGAACTACTTAGCTATAAAATCATAAACACGAGGTTCTTGCAACCTGTACAACTGCAATTCTAAATCATTTATTGCTACAACTACTACAAACCACATTATTTAAATTTGGACTAGAGAATGGAAAATAAAAATTATTTAAATTAGACGATTTTTTTCTTATTATTCATAGATTTATAATATACTTATTTATTATTTATTATTATAATATTTAAAAATTTAAATATTAATAGAATATTTATGACATAATAAGTATATTAAAAATATCACTAATTTATAACATAAATATGCATAAATTTATTATATATGTTATAATCGATCTTCCTAAACTATCCTCGTTTCATTTTTATTTTCTTTAAAGATAAATACAATTAGAAAAATTGACTTGAAATTTGCATCTTTGTGTGTAGATAAGAGAGGAAGGCAGATCCACGCTCCACTCTTAATCCAATTATAACATACATGATTCACATAGACATATTTTTGGATTTAAGTAAAATTAATTATTTGTAGACCTATAAAAAAGTTATTTATATTTTGCTGAGATTTTATTTATATATATGTGTGTAAATTATCCTTAATTTATATTTATTGAAAATTATATTTAGATTTAAAAATAAAGATATTACTAAAATAATAGCATTGACTACAGTTTAGAAAATTAGCATTTATTTACATTTAAATTAAGCAAATTTAATAAAAAGTTGTATAGAAATCCTACTCTATTCAATTATTTCAAGAGAACACCCACCAGGAAGGTGACATTTTCATTATCACATATCTTTTTCATAATTATGAAACTATAAATATCTTCCTTATAATTTAAATGTCTTTTTTGTTTAACACATGTTTAATTAATTATAAATTGATATTCATTTATAATTATAGACATTTTTTCTAACTATCTTTAAATTAAATAATTATCATAATAAAATATATGAATACAATACTTTTATAAGGAAACTAATATTAATTTTGTCTTTTCTAATTTTTAACTGTTTCTCTTTCTACACATGTCTAACCTTTATTTTTGTCTTTTTTTTTATTTTCTGTAAAATGACAAACATCACAAACAATTGATTTGTTATATTTAACCAAAGAAAAAAAAAATATTTAACCAAAGAAAATTTAGTCATTATAACATCAATACATTTGTCATAAACATGTCATAATCGAAAATGTCAAAGAGTTTCTAGATCAGTAACACCGACATTAACAATATTGATGGTATGTGCATATTTGATGAGTTTGATTTTGAAGTTTTCAATAGGACGAGATCGTGAAAATATAAAATCTATTTTGCATCTTAGCTGAACCAATTATTTTCAAGGAGTTCTTATCCTGAATGTGACAACATTAGACTTAAAGGTAGAACACAAAATAAATTATCAATCAATTTTGCTACTGAAAGTCAATTACAATTGAAACAAAGAATATACAAAACATTGTCTATCACATAAATTTGATTGAGAAAAACATGATTTAATGACATGAATTTGATTGAGAAAAACATGATTTAATGATTTTTTTTTACTTGTTAGATTGATATGTGTTTAATTAGTTAATTGAATATTAATGAATTGTGGAAATATAAGTATATATATATATATATATAAAGTTTTAAAACACTAAATTACCTATTTTGTGTGCTTGTGTGTTGTTTTCAATATGTGATACACATGCAAATGATTTATCAAAATGATATTAGTAGAAAAATAAGTCAATAAAAGGGAAAATTTACTTCTTGTATAATTTATTTTCTCAAGACATGTATGTATTTATAATTCTCTCTACCCAAATAAGTTTATTTTGAAGTGACTTTACAATGTACCCTAAATATTATACACGTGTTTATTTTATCTTGTGATTAATAGTAGTAATGTAACAGTTAGTGGGGTATTTTATAGATTGTGTGTTGAATTATAGAATGTATGGATGAAATATTCAACTTTTAGTGATAATATAAATCTTATAAATAAAAGTATCAATTGGTAAAATAACAAATATATATGTCACTTATTCAAATGTAGAGTCAATAGAATTCAATGGATATGCATAACACATGTTAGTTATTGGTTCTGATGAAAATTATGTAATATTTTAAAGGTCAGATATACCTAAAGATATCACATATACCTAAAGATGCATTATTATAAAATTATTAAATAAAATCATTTTTTTTAAAAAAATAATTAATTATTATATTGACTTAAATTAAATGTCAAATTTAGATCCTCAAAACATTATTATATCTAAATTAATTTATATCATTGATAAATAATTTTTAAATTGATATTCAATTAGTTATCAAAGTTTTAGCTACCAACTTTAGAATATAAATAATTACTAGCTAATTTTTTTTAACTAATTTAAAAATTATTTATCAATAATTAATTTAAATATCAATAATTATTTTAATCTTTAAAATTAATTTAATTAATATAAAAATTAATTATTTTTTTCTCTTAAATTAATTTATATTTAATGGTTTTTTTTAATAATATCACATGCATATAAAGATATAACATGTATTGTGTTGTTAATATTAATATAAATAATGAAGTTTGCAAATAGTAAAGGTACTCCAATCTGTCACATTTTCCGTTGACTTTGATTTAGCTTCTTTTTTAAATTAAAATAAAAATAAATACATAATTTACAATATTAAATTTTATTATCATATTATTTTAAAATATAAATATATAATAATATAACTTAAATTATTAAATCTTATATTATTTAAAAATATAAATATATAATAATATAACTTAAATTATTAACTCTTATAAATTAATTTTTAATTAATAATTATAATGGATAATTTAATATAGGTAATGTTACTTTTAATTTATCTAATTGAATAAATAAATAAATTGATCGATTCAAGACTTAGAAAGAAAAGAACTAGTGAGAGAGAGGTCAGAATTTTAAATCTGCATAATCATGTTAGGCAAATGTAGACGAGAAATGAAACTAAGGAACTTTTTATCAGCCACGATAGCAATTAAAGTATCATCTTTGTTCATTTAATAAAAAAATTAATTATATAAAAGATATATCAACACCAATTAAAATCATGAAAAATTATTTTATTTTATTTTTAAGCTTATAAAAATTATTTAGGTTTTAAGTAACACTTTATGAGAACTTTCTATAAAAAAAAAAAAAAAAAAAAAGTAAAGTGGAAAAAAATAAAATATGGTAAAAACTATAAAATTTTATAATATATTATTTGTACTGGCATAGTCGGACGACTGTGAGTCGGTC
>Ga0123342_1006901_pt1 | contig 15419 bp, 7 predicted proteins | sample Turbeawhitnodule_FD_89960 | JGI IMG/M metagenome (GOLD analysis project Ga0123342, IMG submission 89960) | Root nodule microbial communities of legume samples collected from Mexico - Turtle bean Mexico white nodule | ecosystem: Host-associated > Plants > Roots > Nodule | place: Mexico: Nepantla... | reverse complement strand
GAGCGAGAGACGCTTTCACATCTTCTTAGGCTGGGGAGAGGAAAGGTTCCCATTTTTTAGGATACTCCGGGGAACAGATATCCAGTGGAGATGACGGGGTGGGGCCTGTAGCTCAGAGGATTAAAGCACGTGGCTACGAACCACGGTGTCGGGGGTTCGAATCCCTCCTCGCCCACAACCGGCCAAAAAAGGGAAGGATTTTTCCCTCTAGGGTAGGAAAATCATGATCGGGCTAGTGTACCTAATTAATAAATTATAATTTGGAAAGAGAAATTTTATATATATTTTCTAGTAACCATATAAATAAAGATAATAAGAAACCTATTTTCTTCTTAATATCTTTTATCATTGATGATGATTCATGATTTCAAAAAGGACAGAAATTTGTTAAAACAAAGTATACATGTACCACTTGAGGTGGCATGAATTGAAATCTGTGTTTGGATTTTACATATAATGACACTGGACAAACTCAAGCGGTTTCTTTACCCATGCACACTGAACTCACAGATTAGTTCTCAATACAATTTTGCTAATGAAACATATTCATGAACTTATTTGACCTCCATTTTTACCCCATACCAAACTGATCCTAAGAATGAAGGTAAAGCCACGAAGTTCTTATGAAAAACCACAAAATCAGTGCCACTAAAATCGCAACAAACAAAACCAGAGCTCGATGAAAGAAACAAGACGCATGATAAAAAATTTATAAAAAGTAATTATATAAATATTTTTAATTTAAATCAGTATCTCAATTAAATAGTGTAATATAAAAAAAATATATATATAATTATTCTAAATTTTCAATATTAAAATGAACACTCATTAATAAAACAAAAAAAATTAATAATTACATTAATAAAATGATTATATTATTATTTCTATTTATAAAATTTAAATATTCAAATTCTCATTAATAAATCAAAATTGGATTATTATAATATATCAATTTGATTCTATTATTTATATTTTTATAATTTAAATAGATTTTGTATTCTCATTAATAAATCAAAATCTAGATTATTATAATATAATAATTGAATTCTATTATTTATATTTTTAGATTTTAAATATTTAAATAGATTATGTATTTAAATTGAATTTTATTTATTATACTATAAGAGAAATAAGTATAATTTTCTCCTCTCTATATAAAAGATTTCTCTATTTAGAATTTAAATATTTTCCATTCATATTAAGATAAGGTTTGAATGTTTTTATTAAATTTAAAAATAATTTTTGGCTTCATTATAAGTTTGGTTCTTATATTTTATTTTAAAATTTCTAGATTCAGAATTATTGTTTTGTATTTTTACTTTTTAATTAAATTCAAACGACTCATTAATTCAACATAACATTACGCGGATCTTGAAAATTTAAGCTTTTTGAAATGTAGATTAAACTTTACTTTTATTCCCACTCCAACAATTACTATTCACACTCTCCTTCTCTTTTTATATTTTAATTTTACATGCTCGGATAAGTAATTATAGTAACAAAGTAAAAGTTTACATTCCAACTATCCATGATTTTGTATGTTACAGTGCTCAAAAGTGAAACTTCGATATAACCATCAAAACAAATATAATGAAAACTGAAAACTACATCACATATATCTTTGAGGACTTTCATCAAACAATTAACGGACATTAGTATTTAATTATTTTTATAATTACTTTGAGGATTCACTAGTACACTACACCAAGAATAATGTGTTCTAATATCATAGGAACAAATCGAGAGAAGCAGATTAAACTCTTTTTTTTATTAAAGTTAGAAACAGAATACACTTACACAGAAACTTAAATTACACAGAAATTTAAAGCTAGAAACATAAACTACTTATAAACAGATACTACTTAAAGAAACTAAAACTATTTACTTAGCTTCTTGATTTCTGCGTAGATCTTACGTCTATCTCCAATTGCATATATTCCTATTGCTTCTAAATTTCCATTTCGATATGTTATTAGGGGAAGTGCTTTTTCATCGATATGATGTTTCTCGAACTCAGGAGCATAGTGACTCAGCTCTATCTCTATATTGGAAGTGTGTTCCATAAACACCAGAAGTGTGCTAGAAGTTTCTGGAGAATAACAGAAACTTTCATTTTTTTGGCACCAGTTAGTAGAACAATCCAGAACACCACCTTTTTTTTTTGCTTCTACTTTAATTTAAATATAAAATATTACTTACATTACTTGTTTTAATTTAATAATAACGCTTATTTTAATACTTATTCTTTTAATAAAAAAATCATTTTGTTTATAATTTTAAAAAGTTTATATTTAAACTTTAACTATTTTTAATTCTAATCTATGTAATATTTTAAACAAAATATTAAGATGTCATTCACTAATGTTTAAAAATATTTTTAGTTTCCAAAAAATTTAGAAATTTTGCATTTAGATCCTAACATTTTTTAAACTTTTGGTTGCTTCTAATACATTATATGCATTGACATTATTTCATGATTAAAAACACATAATTCGCTGATGATAAAAAAATTGAAAAACTAAAAGAAATATCTACAGACATTTTAAAAATTACTTTAAAAAAATAATATAATAATAAGAACGGAGTATAAATAAATCTTTTCAAAGACTAAATACAAAAAATGTATAAACATTTTAAGAATAAAAAAATACATTAACAACTAGATACAAAGTTCGTAAATTTTTTAGAAATTAAAACATCTTTAAATCTTAAAAATATTAAGAAAATTAATATCTTTCCTAGATATATATTTAGAAATTAAAGGGGTCTAAATGAATTTTATTTAAAATTTATTGGATGCATGAGCAAAAGTGTATGAATTTCATTATACGCATCAACAAAGAGTATAAATTTTAATGTATGCATATGATTCAAGTTATAAAAGTTATAAACATTTTTCCCAATATTACTGTTTGTTCTAACTCCTAATCAAATATATATATATATATATATATATATATATATATATATATATTATCATATGATTATTTTACTTTATTCAATTTTAATAAATAAAATAGAAACTAACCAAGTCATTTAAAGTCAAGGCAAATGTTTTTCTAAATTATACATTTTCCTTTGCATGAATAAACCCACACAAATAATAAAATGATGATAATAAATGTATTGTCTAATTACTGATGCCAAAAATCATTTTCACCTACAAAATCGATCTGTTAACCATTACTCCTCTCGGAGTTTTAATTTGATACAAATTTTTCCTGTAATATATCATTTTTTATATGCGACTGAATTAATTTTTTAAATCCAATTTTACTCTTGTTACATATTTGTTTACAAATGTTAATATTCAGAAGTCACATAATTAATTATGAATATTGATATCCGGAAGTGTCAACTTTGCATATGGATATTGGCATTCGGAAGAGTCAGCTTTGTCTATGGATATTGGCATCCGGAAGTGTCAGTTTTGCCTACGAATATTGGCATCCGGAACTAGCACTCTTTGACTACGAACATCTTTATCCAGAAGGCACCATCATGCTTCCGGATATACATATCCGGAAGCAAATCATCTTGAACTTTATATTTGGGCAGTGTGATGATTTTGCTACTTTTAATGGATTAAAACCATTAAACCAAACCAAACACTAATTTGATCATGCGCAAGGTCGACTACCAGTAAGGCATAGTAAGGCTTGCATGATTTGGTGTAGAAAATTTTACTTATCAGTATTCTTTTGTTCATTGCTAAGAGTTAAGATATCATGCATCAATTGACTCGTCCTTAGGTTTTGACGGAAGGAAGATTGTTTTGGCCTCTTGGAAAAAGGTTAGTGAGCCTCGCGATATCGGGATATTGGAATTATGATCTAAGGATTTTTAACTTGGCTTTGTTAGGAAAGTGGATTTGAAGGTTGGGTTCGGATAAGAGTGGTTAAAGGTTAAAAGACGACGGTTATTTTCAATTTTAAACGGCGCGCATTTGATGTACACGTAGTCTTAAATCCAATAGATAAGAATATGGCTATTTAACCGCATTAGTAAATACGATTTATAAATGCGGCTATTGTAAATAGCCGCATTCTTATTTAAAAAAATAAAAAAAAAAAAAAAACGCTAAATCCTAAACATTAAAATAAAAATTTAAAATTTAAAACACCATCAACCTTGTGCGTGAAAGGCAGCAACGACGACAACAGTGGAGGCAGCAACAGCAGCGGTAGCAGACGCGACAGCAGAGACATAAACGACGGCAGCAGCAAATGCGAAGGGAGCGACAGAGCAAAGCAAAAACTCACACAAGTAGTAACAAAATGCAATAAACACAAAGTAAGAGAAACAAAAAAATTTATAAACCATTGGTGAAGAAGAAAGAGAGTTCCAACGAACTTATAATGATACGAGAAGACAATGAAGCTCGCAGAAGAAGAGAGGAACACCATAACAAAAACGAAGAGAAAACGCAAAGCGTTAAGAGAAAGAAAGTATGAAAGTGTAAGTGACGCGCTTCAGAATTAGGGTAAAAAATGATTTAAGTATGCGGCTATTACAAATAACCGCATTCGTAAATGAAGTTAAGTTTTTAATAAATTCTACTTTATTTCATTTAATATCTTTATTTATTAGGAAGAAATTGGATATTAACCATATGCTTTTAAGATGATAATGTCTATAAGACAATTGAGCTAAATTTAGATATTAAAATAAGAAAGTAGAGTATGAAAGCATAAGAGAAGTGTAAACCACACCAAGAATAACTTATTTCAGTCTGATTAAGTCTCATTTTACACTAAAATTTATTCATAAGCATGATCATAAGAGAAGCCAAGTGAACAACTAATAAAGGTTTCCACGTTTCTTGAAGGGTCACAAACTTAAAACTTGACGAAGTTCTTTTCCTTCAAGCTCTCCACAGTATCCTTGATGCTCACTTCCAAAGGAATATATTCAATCCCCAAGCTCTTTGCTTTTTCCTTCGAAACCTGAAATGCTGGATCATATGGCTTATCATCTACGCACCTGGTAATATTGTTCACAAAGTGAAACCATATTAGACGACTAACATATAACAAAAGGAAAAACTTACTTTACTAACAGACAAGATGGTTTAAACCTTCTGATAGAAGATTAGACAGTCTAATGTAAACAAACAGACTAGACTAGACGGTCTGCTGTTGAATTGAATAAACTGACCAGACTGTATAGTGTAAAACCGTCTACACCGATGAATGCATTTCTGACACCAAATTCAGTTTTCAAGCAAGTAAATAAAGCACCAAATGGTAAGGTACAACAGATGCGGACTTATGTTCACATTCTCCATAATTGTTTGCAATCTTGAAACTACCAAAATAATTATACTCACTTCTCTGGAAGTTGCAATGTTGGGTACAGATCACGTAAAATCTTCACAACGTTTGAGAAGTGTGTCACTCTCTCAACTAGCAAATATCTTCCATTAGCTGAAGCACTCTCATATGCTAGAACATGGGCCATTGCAACATCTCTCACGTCCACCCATCCCAAAGTTATATTTTTAAATGTTGGCGAACCTGTATCAAGGAGATGGAACAGTTTCTTCAATTATCTAAGAATTGTTCAGCCAAGAATCATAACACAGTTTGTTGGAAAATCATAACATATTATTAGTCCTCTCTTTCATATTCCATTTTAATGTATGTTTTTTATTTGATCCATAACATTAACATAGTTTGAGTTGAAAAAAATTACAGTGTGTAATCAAGATGCAGGCAAATCAGATAATAGAAATTTTAGAGAATAACGTATAAACAGTAATTACCATCAACTAAATCTAAGACCATAGCAGAACTAGTGTTAAGTTCTGGTTGCAAGAGAGGTCCAACAACCAATGCCGGGTTCATTGTAACCATGTCAATATTGTTTTCTTTCACAAATTTCCAGGCAGCATCTTCGGCCAAAGTCTTTGAGAGGTTATACCATATCTAAAACATAAATTGGAAATAGCAAGAAATATGAAGAACAAGGTAACATAATATACATGACTAACTATAACTTTGATGACTTTTGAAAAAATATAAGTATTAGTTCAGAAGCAATTGTCCAATGCATATAAAATTACAACTATTAAACTGTTCTCATATCATATGAATAAAACGATAGAAGCATAGTGCAGATCACGAGAATAAGTGAACAAGGAGTGCACAATCTCAAAATTACAACAGAATTTAGTCAATTGAAAGCAATATCTAGTCTTCACATGGGATGCAACTAAAATAATTGTTGGTATTTACTTATGCTTTGTTCAGGAAACCTACTACTCAGTATTTTTGTAGTTGTCCGCTATGCACCTCTATCCGGGATTTTAAACCATTGGCTTTAACATCAAAGTTTAATAGGAAAAGCATTAGCCATATTGTGGAAAGCTTTTGTGCACTAAGATGCTTTGGAAAGCAAAGAATAGAAGACATTCTCATATGAAAGTTATTGGTTGTGATCCTCGTGAGATACTTTGTTTGATTTTTTCATAAATGGTGTTAATTAAGCCAATGGTTTCTTTGAAGGATCTGACTCACATATATATGTGGAAGTAAAGAGCAATGTTGCATTTATATATATGTTCTATGTTGTGAACTTTGAATATTAGAAAAGCATATAGTGTCACATTGCCTAGATCATATCCTCTTAAAGGGTTTATATACCAAGACAGTATTTATATTTTCAAAGTTGGTAACAAAGGAAGTAGACCTCACACCCATGAAGTTATTGGCTTCTTGTGCAATGTTTAGCTCATAACTTGTCAATTTCCTCCCCCATGTGACAGTGTTGGTCAAGTCTCCATTATGGTTTCTGCGGTTAACTTCTTAAGGGAAGTGTTCTTGCCTCAATAAACCAAACATATATATAATTATATTAACCATATTGCATATATAATTATATACAATTTAGCTATAGCTAAAAAAAAACTGGTTATACTTTTTAGGCCTTGTTATACCAACTACTACACTTTTTAAGTTTTTCAATTTATGACTAGTTCATACAGTTTGATATAACAACTCAAGATGCAATACATCTTATACGAGAACTATGATTTTCTTCTTTCTCTTGACTTTTGCAATATGGGGGATTGTTGTGAACTATAAGTATTACAAAAGTCAAATAGTGAAACTAGTGAAGTGAGTATTACACTATGATTGTCAGTTTTACGCATGAAGTTATGGACCTCATTTTGGCGTTCCGTGCACGGTCCAATATTTTTAGACAGTTAGTGAATGCATAGCACAACGGTATATCTCAATCTTCAAAAACAATTAATTGTTATCTTCTAAAAAGCACAAAACTTGATCATACCAACTATTTGTGTGATTCTTCAAAGAAGTTTCATCTCGGTAATAAGGATTAACATGTAAAGAAAGTTGATTAGGGGAAACAGCACATACCCCATTTTCCTTACAGTATTCTGGGTCGGAATACCAAGTCTCGTCAACCACAACATCAGGGGTTTTAGGCCTGTAGTTGAACGAAACTGCAGCAATGGAAGAAGTTAAAACGACGCGTTTCAGCGTGGGCGACTTCACACACGATTTCAGAACATTCAGAGTCCCCTTCAAAGCTGGATCCAGCAACTCAACCTGAAATACATAAAGTAAAAACAAAATATTATACAGCCACAGATAAAAAGAATGCGCAAACGGAATTGCAAACGGGAACAAACCTGCGGGTCCTTGCTCTCGTGAAAAAAGGGAGAAGCAGTGTGAAACACAGCGTGACAACCTTCAACGGCAGAGTCAAAGGAACCTTCTTCTAGAAGATTCGCCTTCACGAGATGCAACCTCTCCTTGGCACCATCAAGGTTAAGCAAATGATCTACCTTTTTGGGATCACCTGCACATCACATTTTATCCAATCTTTAATCTTCGAATGCATCACCATCAACACAAATGATCACCGAGAAAAACAAAAACTATAGATGAAAAAAAAAAGCACATACTTAGGTTGCGAACAGTGGCCTTAACAGAGTAACCGCGTTGGAGAAGAAACTTGACGAGCCAGGAAGCGATGTAACCGGAGGCGCCGGTAACACACACTACTTGTCCAGCGCCGGTGCTCATTCTGGATTATCTTCTTCTGCTCTGATCTGAGTGTTGAAATGTGCTGTGCTGAGTCACTCTGAGAGTGAGATTTTTATAAGAACCAAAGTGTTTTGAAAAGAGCGCTAGAAATGGATAAATAAATAGACATGCGAAAAACGCGCCCCACATCGATCAAGTTAAAATATAGTTCATCCTAAATTTGCCAATAATGTAAAGAAAACAAATTTTTTTTTCATTTATAGAAAAATACGAAAAATAATATTAAATATCATATAATAGTTATAAAGGTTTATGCTTCTAATTAGGCTGTGTTGAGTCTCTATAGAAATGATGCACCGTGAGGTTAAAAAAATTTACGATATTTTTTCTAATCTCTTAAAATTAATTTATTTGTATATTAAGTTTTAAAATATAGTGTTTATTTTTTTTACTTAAATAAATAAAATAAAATTAGGTTTTTAATATTTATAAAACAGATAAATTTAATATTTTGAGATCTGTAAAAAATATTTCTGATTCCTATATATTAAAAATAATTAATTTTGATCTTTAATGTGTGAAATTACGTGTTTAGAAAGCGTTAAAATGATGATATAATATGATATCCGCATGTGAGACAAAGAAAGATTTATACGATTTATAAAATTAATATTTTTTTATCTATTTAGAAGTAAATTTTAAACATTAAATATAGTGAATTAAAATTCAAGAAGGATAAGAATAAAAAATATTTTAATGGAACATAATTCATAAATTTTATACGAAACAAAAATATTAAATTTAAATTTTTTAGAAAAATATTATAAATAAAAAATTTAGAAAATTATTATAAATAAAATTAAAATCTTAATTATTTTTTATGAGCTAAAAAGTTATTTATAAAAAAAAAATTGTAATAATTAAAGTTCTCCACTTATATATATATATATAAGTATATTATGAAACTAACAAGATTTAGAAACATATTAAAATAAATATTAATTGTATGTGGAAAAAGTGTTTGTGGACAAGTTCGTGTCTTTTATGCTTCCTCTCATTATCAAATTACTCAAATTTTAAAGAGTTTTGGCTTACCTTTTAATAATTGTGAGGTACGATAAAAAAAAAATGTAAATTATTTGTAGCATTTTTTTTTTAATTTTGTTTTATGAAATACATTGGCTTTCATTTGGTTAACACTCACTCTTTACTTTTTTTTAGTTTAGATTTAAATATTTAAAGCATTTCGGTCTTTGTTTTGTTTATAGAAACAATTAAAAAGATATATACATATAAACATTTAATCACAATAAAATATAAACACATAAATTCACTTTTTTTTTCTAAGTATACAATTATAAGATTGTTTGTCATAAAATGTTTTCAGATATGAATAAAATAGTTGATAAAGATAATGATTTGAACACTTAATTTTATATACAAAATATTTGATTGTTATGACTTGATTGTTGTCCAAATTCGTGTTAAGAACTCATATTGTTTACTATTTGTCAAAAGACTTGTTATAAGAATTGGATGATCTTATGAATTTTTTAGGTGTCAACACAATATGTTAGAATGTTTAGATGATTCATTCACATTTAAAAAAAAACAAGATATATAGTGTTAATTATTTATCAAAACTCATAGATGGTATAGTAATATTAGACTTTGTGGAACTTAGAGGACTAGACTATCTTAGGTGTCAACACATCAATTTTGATTCCACGTAGAGTTTGGGCTGACTCAATACGCCCATCAGTTCAACAAACACCTAGTAAATGAAAAAACACTTTCACGGTTTAAATGGGAAGATTTACACGCGACAGGAATAGAAGCAATTGGAGATAAACGTACAATTTACAAAAAAATCAAGAAGCTGAATAAATCTTTAAGTTTCTAGTTTATATAAATTTCTACTTTCGTAAGTAATGTGTAAGTTTTGTTTTGCAAATTCTGTGTAAGTTTCTATAATTATAATTTTTCAATGATATAATATATAACATTTTTAATATAATAATTAAATACTTTTTTTCTAAAATTTATTTATATTTAATATTTTTTTAAAGGCGTTAATTAAGTTAAAATAACATTAAAAGCCAATGGACTAATTTGTGGGGAAAGAAAAGTAAGAAATTTTCAATTATTTCGTCTATAAAACCATTTTAAAAGTAGAAAAAGTAATTAAAATAATTGTTTTAAATAATCAGATAATTAAATTAATTGTGTATAATTGTGTACAATATTGTACGTACAATAATTGCATACCATAATTATATTTAATTTTATAATTATTATTTCCTTAATACCTTTGGCTATGTCGTTCAAAGTTGTCACACTTGTTCTACTTTAATATTTACGCTGCACACTTCTTGGGTTTCTCATATCTCCTATATCTCTTATACTACAACGCACTCCTCTTCACCATCATTTCCCCACCCAAGTCTTCCAATATCTTCTATATCTCTTATCCTACAACACACCCCTCTTTCACACCCAAGTCTTATTCTTTTGTCACCTATGACCGAAAATTCATTGAACAACACGCAACCGGAGCAAAACTCGCAGTTCGATATAAGAACTTGGCTTTCCAACATAGAGGTTGAACTAGTTCAATACGCCCATCAATTCGAGAAACACCTAGTAGATGAAAAAACACTTTCACGGTTGAAATGGGAAGATTTACCAGAATAAAATCAATTGGAGATAAATGTAAAATTTACAAAGAAATCAAGGAGCTGAAGAAATATTTTAGTTTCTAGTTTATATAAGTTTCTTGTTATATAATTTTTGTTTGTAAATTATGTTTTGTAAATTCTGTGTAAGTTTCTATAAAAATAAATTTAAATAATGATAATTTTTCAATATATGATATACTATCTAATCTTTTTAATATAATAATTAAATATTTTTTTTCTAAAATTTATTTATATTTAATAATTTTTTAAAAGCATTAATTAAGTCAAAATAACATTAAAAGCCGATATAAACAGCATAAAATGAGACTAATTTGTGAAAAAAGAAAAATAATTTTTTTAAATTATTTCATCTAAAAAACCATTTTAAAAGTAAAAGAAGTAATTAAAATAATTATTTTAAATAATCAGATAATTAAATTAATTGCGTAAAATATTGTAGATACAATAATTGCGTTTAATTTGATAATTATTATATTTTCTTAATTTGACACTGTTCAAGTTGTCACGCTTGTTCTACTCCAATATTTATATAGAAACTTTTAGAACACAATAAGTGTGTAGCTGCAAATGCACACTTCTTTGGTTGCTCATATCTCTTATCCTACAACACACTCCTTTTCACCATCATTTTCACACCCAAGTCTTTTTCTTCTGTTACCTGTGGCCGAAAATTCATCGAGCAACTCGCAGCCGGAGCAAAACTCGCAGTTCGATATAAGGACTTGGCTTTCCAACATAGAGCTTGGGCGGGCTCAATACGCCCATCAGTTTGAGAAACACCAAGATGAAAAAACACTTTCACTATTGAAATAGGAATATTTACGCGCTATAGAAATAGAGGTATCAATTGAAGATAAATGTAAAATTTACAATGTATAAAAGTATGTTTCAGATTCTTTTGAGAGCAGGAATATATTTTTCATAACTGATTCAAAAGAATTTGTTCCTTATTTTTATAATCATAATAAAAATTTATACAATAAATTTGAGTTTTAGAAAATTATTGTATTTATACCTTTTAAAATTGTGTTATAGAACCATTCTAGAATTTTCAAAAATCCAATAAATATTTTTTGAATTGAACACTTCACCTATAAGTGTTCTACGAGTGTTTACGAGTGTCGACACCGATACGTGTGTCCGACACGGATACGCCATTTAAGAGAAGTGTCTGAGCCTTATACATCACAACTCCAAATTTTTTATACCATCAGATTATAATTCTCAATATTATTATTTTAATATTTTTTATATTATTAAATATAAATTTATTTTTTATTATATATTTATTTTTAAATGTACCACATAACAATATATATAACTTTAGCTCTAAAAGCTATAAAACTATTATTTTCCAAATCAAAACATGAAAAGCCTGGAGGCAATATTTCAGAATCTTTTTCAATTAAATTGTTTGGAAGTGATGCCTTAACTGTAGCTGTTAATAATTTATTATGCTAGTAATTTCGTGCCTAGATGTTCATGTCCGTACATACTCATTTTAATACTTTTTATATTTTCATAGTTTCTAATAAACTCATATCCTCGTAAAAAAAAACCTCACGTGTGTCAATTAGTATATTTATAGAATATCTTCACATCATAAAATAAATTATAAATAAATTGGAATGTCGGTGATTTTATTAGAGAAAATACTGACAGGTCCAAGTTATTTTTGTTACAATAAAGTATATAAAAATAAATTTTCAATACACGTAGTTGCTTCATTTGATATTAGTAGATGCATACTTACTTGTTTATGTATATTTGTTTTATAGGTTTTAACTTTTATGTAATAAGATATTGTTTTTGGTATTTCATTTTACAACCTTAATATATTAATGCTTATACTTTCTCTAACCATCAAGACAATTTTACAAAAATTGTCAATATCATAATATGTATTAAAGAATAAGGTGTTAACATTACTTTATGTCTACAACCTTCTAGAAATAACAATTTATCATTTCTACATATTTTTCTACGTAGTCAATCAATTTCGTATACTTATATAAAACTAATAAGTTATGTTTTCGTATACTTATATAAGATTAATAAATTATGTTATCAAAATATTTATTCATATAAAAAATATAAATATGTATTTAATGTCGTGGACATGATAAGTTATGTTAGTATTAGAATGTTCCTTCAAATAGAAATATACATTTAATGTTTTATGAATAACATTTATTACAACCATCAATTCTATAAGGACAAACGTAATTATAAAACGAAATAATTCTTTTTGTCTCACAATATCAAACGGCAATGACACAACTCTATTTATATAGAAGATATCTTTAAGAAAAAAAAGTTGAAAATTTACACAAACTTACAAAGTTATAAACAAATATGAAGTTGAAATATTAAGCGTGTTCTTTAGCAATTTAAATAGTGAAACTTATCTTGTATAACACTTATTTTAGTGAATAATCATATAATTGTTTGATTACATTTTATTGTAACCAAATATTTATCAAGAGTGATTGTGTTTCAAACAATTTTTAATCTTAATTAAGAACTATTGTGATTCAAGTATTTTTATCGGAATAATTGTGTTTCAAACAATTTTCAATCTTATGTGATTCAAACAATATTTAATTTTAACCAATATTATGTTCAAACAATACTTAATCTTAGTTAATGGGAACTATTTAACTGCTCAAACAATATTCAGTTTTAATCATATTCAAACAGTTTTAACTAATAGTGACTATTTTTCAAATAATACTTGGTTACTGAGTCACGAGTGATTATATTTTAAATCATACTTGATTGGTTGTTTAGTGAATAATAATTACATTCCAAACAATACTTCCACTACTTCATTTTTTAATTTAAATAATATCTAAAAAATATTATTTAAAATAATATCTTTAATTTTAGTCAACAATTTAAGTAACGCTTTCTTTTATTTTTTTATCACTACTGAAAAATCATCAAATAAAAATTATTTTTTAAAGATAAAATGTAAAAATAATTAATTACTATATTAACTAAATTAGAGATTATTTTAAAAATTAAAAAATATTTAATTTTTAAATTAGTTTCTATTATTATTAAATATATTTTAGTTTATATATAGTAACTAATTTAAAGTTTACATCCCAATTAAAAGTTTACATTACCCTTTTGTATATTACAGTGCTAAAAAGTGAAACCTCGATATAACCACCAAAACAGACTTCATGAAAACTGCACATCATATCTTTGAGGACTTTCGTCAAACAATTAACAGACATTGGTATTTAATTATAATAATATTAATAAATAATGATATATTTTTATAATTTTTTACATATTTTAATTTTTATAATTTAGTGATTATTCTTCATTATAATAATATTTATATCAAACATTTTAATTTTATTTATTATTTTCATTATCTTAAAAAAAATCTAAACACAATCAAAATATTCAAACGGTATATTATACAACAAGGACACAAACTCTACTAGGACAACCAAGCTTGAAGCTTAGTTCTCACTCGTACACACTACACCAAGAATAACTTATATCAGAACTTACATCTTCTGATTTAAGTCTTATTTTACAGTAAATTTATTCATAAGCATCACCATAAGAAGCCAAACTAAGAACAAAGAAGGTTTCCACTGTTTCTTTAAGGGTAACACAACAACACCTTAAAGTTTGAGAAAGTTCTTTTCCTTCAAGCTTTCCACAGTATCCTTGAGGCTCACTTCCAAAGGAGTAAATTCAAGCCCCAAGCTCTTTGCTTTTTCCTTCGAAACCTGGAATATTGGCACATATGGCTTATCATCTTCACACCTGGTAATATTGTTGACACAGTGAAACGGTTTTAGAAAAATCAGAACAACAAAAACTCCATCAAATTACTTATGATTATACAATGCAAAACAAAAACAAGACCATGTTGACAATTTTGATACTATAAAAAGAATTATACTCACTTCTCTGGAATTTGCAATGTTGGGTACAAATCACGTAAAATCTTGACAACCTCTGAGAAGTGTGCGACTCTATCAACTAGTAAATATCTTCCATTAGCTGAAGCACTCTCATATGCTAGAATATGGGCCATTGCAACATCTCTGACGTCCACCCATCCCACAATATCATTTTTAAATGTTTGCGCACCTGCATCAAGGCCATAGAGTTTCTTCAATCATCTAAGAATTGTGCAGTCAAAAGTCATAACAGAGTTTAAATTTTCAAAAAATTACATAGATGCAGACAAAGCAAATAATAGAAACCTTGCAGCATAATGAATAAATAGTAATTACCATTAACCAAATTCAAAACTACAGAAGCGCTGGTGTTAAGCTCTGGTTGCAAGAGAGGTCCAGAAACCAATGCCGGGTTCACTGTAACCAAGTCAATATTGTTTTCTTTCACAAATTTCCAGGCAGCATCTTCGGCCAAAGTCTTTGAAAGGTTATACCATAACTAAAACATAAGAAAAACAAGGAATGTGAAAAACAGGGTAACATGACAAATTATAACACTTTGTTGACATTTCAATAAATATAAGTATTACAGTTCAGTAGTTATTGTGTAATCAGTGTTCAGAGGCAATTAATTGTTATCTTTTAAGAAGCATATCTACTATTTGTGTGGTTCACCAATGATGTTTAATCTCGGTAGTAAGGATTAACAAGTTGATTAGGGGAAACAGCACATACCCCATTTTCCTTACAATATTCAGGATCGGAATACCAAG
>Ga0123342_1006900_pt1 | contig 15424 bp, 10 predicted proteins | sample Turbeawhitnodule_FD_89960 | JGI IMG/M metagenome (GOLD analysis project Ga0123342, IMG submission 89960) | Root nodule microbial communities of legume samples collected from Mexico - Turtle bean Mexico white nodule | ecosystem: Host-associated > Plants > Roots > Nodule | place: Mexico: Nepantla... | reverse complement strand
CAAAAGTAATAGAGTATGTTGAATCTTTGGTGAAGAAGAGAATTGCAAGAGAAGAAAGCGAACATGGGAGATGAGAGAACTAAACAAAATTATTATTCAGTAGTAATATCACTTCCAGTTCCAAAAAACCCTAAAAGTAAACTTAAATACAAGGGTGCAAACAGCAGAAACTAAAAGGAAAAACTGGAAAGGGAAAAAGGTAAAGGCCCAAAAAGCCCAAAAGCCCAGTTTTGACAGTCTGTTGGCAAGCATTTTGTTGCCTCTGACTTCTTCAGGCTTGCTTTAGAATCTCAGGCTGAGTTGTGCTTTACAATTCACAGTAAGTGTCTCTGAATCAATGCAACACAACTTCAAAAACATATATATGCAGACCCAATTGAAAAAGAAATGTTTTTTACACTAACTATCTATACACACATGCATACACAATAAAATTGTACACTGTCGGTCATCTGATAGGATAAAAGTATAGTATTTATGTTATGTGTGATAAATTAATTGATTCATACTATAAGCTACATATCTTGCAATTCATTCAAACAATGATTTCTGATTTGTTAACAGTGTAAATTTTTTAGATGCATTCAACCACTTGTGTTATGGTTAAAAAAAGTTAATACTTTGAAGCTGATATTGGGTGTGGCTGGTAGCAACAGTATAAGTAGTTTGTAATTGGTACTTCATTCTTTTTTATCTAGTTCCATCATCTAAAACTACAATTAATATTATATCTACTTATTTACAAATGTTGTGCTTATTGTATTGAAACTTTTGTGATAAAAAAAATCAATATAATTTGCCACTTATATTTTAAAATTTGCTTGAAATGCATCAATACTATTGTAATAAAGTACTTTTTGATATAATTGTTAGTATATTCAAAATAATAATTAAAAAATATTATTCACATAATATTTTAAATGTATCAGTTTTGTTACAAATTAGTCATTATTCCATTGAAGATGTCTCATCTGGGAGATTACATTTGTTATATATGATTATATATGATTATCTCACATTAGTATCTATGTGCAGCCCTTTTGCTATTATTTACAACATTGTGTATAGTTTTATATCAAGTATGATAACATATAAAACAACGCATACATACATAATACATGCATATATGAGATACATTACACTCTTACACAAGAGCACATACAATAAATTACAAATAAATTATTTTTGTCTTTTTGATAATAAAATAATACAATTTGTCACATTCGATATCTTATAGAAAATTCGTATCTAATATCTCTCGTTAAAACTAACACCTAATTTATTAGAAACACCATTGATAAAATTTAAACTCGTTTTCTTATATTAATGTGGTTACTTATATTTGTTATAGAAAGAGTATTGATGAAAAAATCTACTTAAGTTTCTCGCCACTTAAAATTTTATCTATATAATTAGATCAGCTATAAAACATGATATTTTTTTCTTAATGAATTTTGTGTTTAGTACCAATATTCTTGAAACTAAAAGTATCATCCAAACTATCTCACTACATACTCATAAAAAACAACACACCCCATAAATATTCACACTCATAAATGGCAACATATTATATAAATATTAAACACAATATACAATATATAAAGTAAATCATCATCATCAACAATTATTCCACATATGCATATTACATAGCATCTAATGAGTCTTGTTTCTCCCTTGTTCAAATACTCATTCAAAATTTGAGCCCTCACCTCTTGAGTGTCATCCTTAAGGCTTAAGTGATGCATTCCTTGCATCACATAGCAAGTTCCAAAAACATTAATCAATTTAACTGCTTCACATCGTAATTACACATGCACCATTGTTGTTGCATTAGCGTCATATATTACGGAAGAGAGGAAATTTTCTCCATTAAATTTCAAGTCATTACTACGCTTTATTGTTTGAATGTTCATGCTATAATTAAATGATAGTAAGTGACCTATGTAATTATAACTTACCACTTCACTTGGGTAGTTTGTTCTTGTTATAGTATTATATCTTTTTATAAATATATTAAATAAGACTTTATGAAATAGAAATCAATTTTTAGAGACTAAAATAATTAGAAAAATATGAAATAAAAATCAATTTTAGAGACAAAAAATAATTAGTTGTTATAGTAACTAAATTAGAGATCATTTAAGAAACTAAAAAAAATTGGTTTCTAAATTATTTTGTATTATTGTTAAATGGTTTCTAAATTGATATCTAATTAACTACAAAAGTTTTAACTACCTATTATTTAGATTCTAAATTTGGTAGCAAAAACCTTGGTTGCTAATTAGATATCAATTTAGAAATCATTTAACAATAATAGAAACTAATTTAGAAACCAAAATTTGTTTAGTCTTTAAAATGGTATCTAATTTAGTCACTATAATAACTAATTATTTTTAATCTCTAAAAATTATTTTAATTTGATGATTTTGTTACCATGAATAATTGGTACTTAGTAGAAAAGATTTAGAAGAAAAGATTTAGAAAAGACATGTGAGGCACATGTGGGTGCAATATTGATGGTTGAGATGAGATTTGATTAGGGAGCATGTTTGAGCCATTAAGAAGAACAGCTTGATGTCTAGGTTGTGTTTTCGACAAGTACTTTCCGACACCCTCTGACCCATCACTTGTGGGTTTAGGTTACGATGCAACTCAATAACCTTCCTTCCTGTTCCAAACCATAACTTGCAAAACAAATGACACTTTACCAACTCTAACTCTCTTTTCCCACTTTTTAATTCCAATCGATAATAGGTCACACTAGATTAAATAAATTTTAAACGATATTATAGTTAATTAAATTTTTGTTAGAGTAAATTTTAAGTTTAATTTAATTTTATAAAATCAGTTTATTTCTAAAATAAAATTTATATTTATTTATAAATTTCTAATTAATAATTTTTTATTAATGTGAGATTTTCAATTTAATAGTTTTTGTTTTTTATTATTCAGGTATCACTACAAGAATATTATGAAATAGAAACCAATTTTTGGATACCAAAATGATTAGTTACAATAGTAATTAAATTAGAGACCATTTTAGAAACTAAAAAAAAATTGGTTTCTAAATTAATTAATATTATTGTTAAGTAGTTTCTAAATTGATATCTAATTAGCAACAAAGGTTTTAGAGACCAAATTTAGAAACTAAATAATTGGTAGTTAATTAAAACTTTGGTTGCTAATTAGATACCAATTTAGAAACTATTTAACAATAATAGAAACTAATTTAGAAACCAATTTTCTTTTTAGTTTATAAAATTGTCTCTAATTTAGTTACTAATTTAGTTACTATTGCAACTAATTATTTTTGGTTTCTAAAAATTGGTTTCTATTTCATAATTTTCTTGTAGTGTATTATTTTTATTTTAGTGTATACTAATGAATTGAATTCTAATAAGGAAAGTTTTGGGACGTTGTTGAATGTTTAAGGGATTATTATCTTATGATTAATCATAAAAGTCTGTTTTAATTTTATGTCGCTTATATGATTTCACTTTCAATAAAAAAAAAATCCTTATAACGTTATTTATTGTTTATCCATCTCAAGTGTAGCCTTAAGTTATTAATTGGGGATATATATTTTAATAGTTATGGATTACATGTTATTAACAAATGACATTTTTTTATGTATGTAGTTAGTGTGATTACAATCGTGAATTGTTTTTTTTTTTTTACAATGTTTAAGTTTTAACTTTGTGAACGAGAGTGGTTTACAAAATTATAATTAAACTGAAATGGTAAAAATTAAAAGTTTCTTATTTGTTTACCTTTTGTTTACTTAGCAAATCAAAATAACAATATTGAAAAGAAGATAAATCCTATTTAAGTTGAAATTTTTATGATTTTCGATTTTCGATTCGACGTTGTTTGTCATACTAAGATTATTTTTTCTGTCAAATTCTCATATCTTTTTAATTTAATATCCTTCCATTGAAACACACATTAAAATTAACAATAATATACATTAAGTTCTTTTAATAAAAATATATATAAATAAGAAGAGATTAAAAATTCAATATGTCTCAAATAAAGTTTCTTATAAAAAAATAAATTAATAAAATGTTATGTTTAGATTGATTTTTTTTAAAAAAAAAAAAATATTTTCGTACAGAGAATATGTAATACTACGAATCTTCTCATCAACTATCATGTTACGACAAGAGAAAAATAGGAGTGTTGCGATAGGAAGGGATGTATGTGGGTGTGAGGTGTACTTGAAGTTATTTAAAAATGTGGAGTTATACTTCATTTATGGTTATTTAAATTTTTAAAAAAAATTAAAACCGACTTTTCACAATTAATATAAAAGTGTAGGAGGAAGGTAGGAAGGTGAAGGGAGAATTTGCCTTCTTTATTGTCTAAATATTTGGGCAAATTCTTCCTGCACACTTGTACCTTCCTCTTGCCCTTTCATATTTTTTTTTTTAAATTTCAACAATATCCTTGTGAGTATGGTGGAGAGTGTGGTGTATTTTTTTCTGTTTCAAGTGGTGGTTGCTTGTGGTGACTGTTAGTAAACATTGGTGGTTGAGATAAAGTTTTGTGGTGTTTTTTTTACTGTGGTGACTATGTTTACTCGCTTTTCTTTTTCGAAGTCACAAAACCCAAAAAGAAAAAAAGAGGTGAAAAAATTGAGTAAAAAACTAAAAAAATATATATTTATATTGAAAATGTCGAATACAACAAATTTTCTTGTCAACCTCTCACGCTCAAATGATGGAACTGCTCTTTCAAAGATTGTGTTGTGGCGGAAGAAAAATATAAGTATTGCGACTGAAAGGGATGTAGGAAATGCAAGGTGCAAGTGAGGTTATTAAGAAAAGTGAAATTATATTATATTTTATGTTCTCGAACTGGTTTGGAGACTGGGAGAACTATTGACTTCAGGTGCTACTCAGTCGGTCTTCATGTGTCCAACGCTCCTTCTTCAAGCTCCCTCGCCGAATGGCTCCTCCGACCGGTGGGGTACCTGCAGATGACACTCCAACGCTCAAGTCAGTGGGGTATCGTATTCGGCTGTCAGAATACTGTAGATAATGACATACATTTCCTTGGAATGCGTGATATTTATATTACCTTAATGAGCCCTTGTTGTTGGGCCGGATTAGGGGGTTGCTTAGTGACTAGGGTTGGATTAAGTCATCTCCTAACCATGGGTTAACCTTTGCTAATCGGGTCAACCTTTGACTTGAACATCTTATGTTGGTCGGCCACATATGCGATGTGGTCAACCTCGTAGTTTTAGGTGGGATCTGGTCGTCTGGGTTAACCGGGTCGAGGGGACTGGTCGGTCATCCCAGTACATTTTAAAACCTTAAAATCGATGTTTTACAATTAATATGAAGATCCATGGGAGGACGAAGGTGAAGAAAGATTTTGTCTTGTTTTAATGAATCAGTAATTTTAAATTCAAATCTTAAAAATGCAATTTACGATTAAACACTTCCAAACAAAGCTTCATCATTTATAATGATATTGTATACTTAAAATAGAATTTTATATATATATATATATATATATATATATATATATATAAATCTTTTGACAAAAATATATGCATCCATGTATATAAATGAAACAGGAGAACATTAATGAATTTAGAGCGTATATAAATTAAATCTTTCTTATAATTAAGAGTTACACTAAAAAAAATCATAAAATAAAAAATAATTTTAGAGATAAAAAATAATTAGTTGTTATAGTGACTAAATTAGAAACTACACAAAATTTTGGTTTTTAAATTTGTATCTAATTAGTTATCAAAAATTTTAACTATCAATTATTTAGATTTTAAATTTGGTAGAAAAACTTTGGTACCTAATTAGATATCAATTTAGAAAATATTTAATAATAATAAAAACTAACTTAGAAATTAAAAATTTGTTAATTTTTAAAATGTCTCTAATTTAGTCACTATAAAAATTAATTATTTTTTGTCAAAAAATTGATTTTTACTTCAAAATTTTCTTGTTTTATTTTATTGTAGTGTTATAGGTTATTGAAGATTATGAAGTTTGCTCAAAATTAATAGATTTTTCTATTTAAATTGTGAGAAATTAAGATTCTCGTAACGTTATTGAATAAAAAAAATTCATACCTTTATAAATTAATTACTTCAATTTTATATATCAGTTTTTATTTTAATTTTTAACAGGCACACTAATTAAAAGAGAGAGAAAAGACACGTTATTTTGTAGAGTTTATCTTGTTGGGAAACCTAAACTAAAGTCCTAAACAATTAGGTGAAAAAAACAAAAAGCCATGCATCCAAGTTCTAGAACATTGATGGTTGAAAAAGATTATGACCCAATAACCAACAATGATTAATATTTGAATTTCGACATGGTTGTAACATAAGATTGAGATGTATGAAATTCAGATATGTCTTCTTAGTGCTCTGAATTGATTTTCCAACAACCAAGTGACATTTTATTTTATTTCTTAGATTTTTTCAATTATTATTATTATTATTATATTATGTCATAAAATGGGTCACCTTCACTTTTTGTGTCTGGAATTAAGGGAATTCATCTTAGAAACTTGTTTAGGAAGAGGGTGGTAGCAAAAGATGAAAGTAGGTGAGATCTCAATGCTTTCTCAAAAATAATTCAACATACTTCCACTACATTGATTAACACTAAAAAAAATTTATTAAATAATAATTAAATTTAAATAAAAATAATAATTAATTATAAAAATTGTGTTAATCTAATGCTCACAAGTGTGGAGAAGACCTATCTCATCCTTATAATTAGGTTACCAAACATTATTTCAACATATATATTTATTAATATTTATTACCGTCTGCTATATATATAACTCTAATTTAAGTATTAAAATGTTTTTTATATATATTTTCAAATTTTAACCAGTTATCAACGATTAGATGAAAATATTTATTGACATCCAAACTATCGAAGACCAAATTTGATCTAAAGACATTTTTTCAAATTAAAAAAGTAGCATAATTATAGTCATTTTTTAGTTGTATAATATTTATTTCATTCTAGTGGTTATCATAATACATGTATAATGCGAGGCATACAACACCTTAAGTCAAATTTTACACACACAAAAAAATCATAAATAAATATATCAACTATACACTTTAAATACATAAACATATTAATAATTCTCATTACAACTTCATATATGCATATAATATTATATTTTTTAATCACATATTATAAATCTCTAAAATTCTCAATATCAAAACATTAAATTATTTATTTTAAATATTAATGATAAATCTGTTAATTTTTAATGTGCAAATTCTTAATATTTATATAACTTTTGTGTAACCTAAATATAATATTTAGAATTAAATCAATAATATCAGGTTAGTTATTTCCTTGTTTGAAAATTAATATAATTACCAAAAAATTTGTTGATTACTCTTTTTAATTCAATATAAAATCATACCTAAACGAGTCAATCTCTTTAAAAGTAAATTAATTATGTAACATGTTTCTTGAACTCATGTCTATAACTACATCAATTTAGAAAATCTCTTATACAAATCTCTATATCAACAAATTATCTTTATTGGTGAGTCTTCCACACCTTTGTGGGATCAAACACATAATCGTAATTAAATCGTTTATATGAATATTTACTTAAGCGAGTTTCTTACCCCTTTGTAGTTTTAGCCATATTTTTGTGTGAAAATCTCTTGTACAAATATCTACATCAATACGTCTCATATATGGTTTGAGGCATAACTTTGTGATAACACCTCTAACGTAGAAATCAATATTATTGAGTCTTTCACACCTTTGTGAACCACATCTTATTGAGAAAACTTCTAAGGTAAATATATACATTAGTGGACGAGTAACACTTTTGTTGGACCACCACAATTTTGTGAGATTAGTCACACCTCTATACAAATATTACATCATATAGTTTTGCATGCCTTTGCAAAAATAAATGATACAAATTCAACACAAAGTTTAACATTAAACTAAAATACATTATATAAACACTATAACATCTCAATATTCTAACGTAAAATCATTCATAAAGTTCAACCTCGTCATTCTATTTCACAATCAAACCCTATTTCACCAAAAATAATAACTAAACACTAATTCACATCAAATAACAAAACAAATCTTCAAATTTTGGTTTTCCATTTCACATACAATAATCTTAATTTATCCAACAAATAAATTATAAGTCAGATTGAAACTAAAAATAAAGTTAACTTTCTTTACATTCTAAGTTATCTAAGAGTTGAAGATGATGATGAAAAAAAAAACAAAAGGCTTTGTTGATACCTCACTAATCAAAGCTAACCATGAACCAATAAAGATCAAAATAATAATTAATAAAATCTCTATTTTCCTTATAATTCTCTACATGTATATGTTTCCTATTATGTAGAAGAATACAAAATTAGAGAATGAGAAAGGATAAAATGAAGAAAATAAAGAAAATAAAGAAGGTAACTTAAATATGTTTTAGAAAGGATTTCCTAATTGTCATTTGCACCCTCCACCTTCCCAAATTCACCTTTCTCTTCTATTATTTTGGATATATGTATCTCAACCCAACTTACTAAAAGTCCAAAATAGTACCTATCATTCAAATACTATTCTCAGCTCTTTATTAAGGAGCACACCATATACTTTTTACATACATATTTAAGTCAAATATTAAATACATAATAAATTCAATTATCACTTTTGAATTATTTCACACCTTTGTCTTAACATACAAAAACATTAGTCCTTTCACTACTTCTTAAAATTCAATGCAACTATTAAAGAAGTATCACAAAAACAGATTTTGCAATAAAATGAAAAAGATTCAGATTATAATTGTTATAACTTTTGTTTTTTCATTAGAGATAAGAAATAGAACAGACCTTATCTTGAAGTCGTGATTAAATTCTTCAATGCAAGATTGGTTGAGATGTTTTAATAATTTTTTTTTATTTCCCAAAAGAATACAATGCAAACGAAGAAAACATAAGGAAAAAAATAAAAAAATAAGACATGAAAATTGATAGAATATTTTTTTTAAAACATCACATGGTTATAATTAATTAAAAATTTAACCTAGATCATAAGTTTGAATTCAATTTTTACTATTACACCCTTTCACTTTTAACAATAAATTTGAATTCAGATTTTTTAGTTTGAGCAAATATGACTTTCATTTGAGCAAAAATTTCATCTTTTAAGTAAAAATCAAACAAAGAGTACCTTATTTTTTGTTGTCCAAAAACAACCTAAGTTTTCCTATCTTGACCTAGCTTTAATGAGAATTTTTCGCTTGAGCGAAAATCCCTAGTTTGAGTAAGATATATAGTAAAAAGGTTTCTAAAAAATATTCAAAATTTGTATTATTTTTAATTGTTTATCTGTAATTTGATTTTTTTTCTTCCATCAAGGAAAGTGACATGATTGCTTGATTTTGCAGATTCAAATACAATACACGAACTTGAACAACGACAAAAATATTCTTTAGAATCCTAATTATCTTTATAAAAAATAATATTTTTTGTTTTTTGTAAAATTAAATATTAAAACAAATATCAAACCAATCATGTGGAGAAAAAAAAAACAATGTCTTTTGGTAAAAATAATTTGGACACTTATCCAAGGTCATGCTATTGTGATTGAGATTGAAAAATCACACGATCACATCACTTCAATTTCAATTGATGGTAGGGACTAAATTGAAAAATATAAATATTTTGGACACCCAATAATTTTTTTTAACTCTATTAAAAATATTCAAATTTTCGTATGAATTTAAAACTTAATTATGTCATTTTTTATTTTTCATGCATAGAAATGTAAGTAGTAACGATACAAAATAACCACCATGTCAACCCAATTGACTGGAAACAACACTACAAAGATTTAACTAAAAATTATGAAAATTTTCAACACCTAATGAGATAAAGTTATTTAATAAAAATTAATTAAAAATAATTAAATTTATAATTTATTTAAAGCCTAGTTACACTTTGTTTTTACTATGATAACCTTTTAATAATTAATTATTTAATTGTATTAACTGGTTTTTATAATCTTAACAAATTTCATATTTTATACAATGTTTATTTTAATATAAATATCAAATGTTGTTAATATTATAGGTTGGTTTATTTTTTAGAATGAATATGTTAAGAAAGAATAAACAAGAAAATCATGAAATAGAAATTAATTTTATAAAAAAAATAATTAGTTGCTATAATTACTAAATTAGAGACCATTTTAGAGACTAAATTTTTTTTTCTAAATTAGTTTCTATTACTCTTAAATAGTTTCTAAATTGGTATCTAATTAGCTACCAAAGTTTTAACTACCAATTATTCATATTCTAAATTTGGTAGCAAAAATCTTGGTAGTTAATTAGATACCAATTTAGAAATCATTTAACTATAATATAAATTAATTTAGAAACCAAAAGTTTTTTTAATTTCTAAAATGATATCTAATTTAGCCAATGTAACTAATTATTTTTTATCTCTAAAATTGGTTTCTATAAAGTTGGATTAAGTTGGATTAATGGTGAAATAATTGGTACTAAGTAGAAAAGATTTAGAAGAAAAGATTTAGAAAAGACAGGTGAGGGATATGTGGGTGCAATATTGATGGTTGAGATGAGATTTGATTAGGGAGCATGTTTGAGCCATTAAGAAGAACAGCTTCATGTCTAGGTTGTGTTTTCGACAAGTACTTTCCGACATCCTCGACCCATCACTTGTGGGTTAGGTTACCATGCAACTCAATAACCTTTCTTCCTGTTCCAAACCATAACTTGCCAAAGAAATGACACGTTACCAACTCTGTTTCCCTCATTTAGATCCCACCCCAACTAATATTAATATCATCTTAATTGCTTTTAAAAAAATATTAAGTATTTTTAGGAAAAAATTAAACACTTTCTCTATTTATAATGTTTTCATTTTTTTTTTCAAACAACACTTGTCCCATAGTCTTATTAGAAATTATCAAAATAAAACAAATCTAATAATAAACAACATCATCTAGGCGTGTTTTGGAATGTTTGATCAAGATTTGTATCTCAATCTTAGATAAATAAATGATGTAATTCTACTGTGATTGAGTATTTTTTTTAGAGAATTTAGAAATTATCTTTAAATACAAGGAAATAAAAAAGGATTTTACTAATTATTACATTAATTAGGTGAACAAAACAAACAATGCATTTAAGGTCATACAAAATTAGTGGTTGAAAAAATGAGGTTGGCTAAACAAATGTTTCTTGCTATGTGATGAGGGTCAAAAGTATGAGCGAATCCCCACTCCATATCCAGCAACATGAATACGTCTGAGGTGCTCAGGTCGTCCGATAGCAACATTAAGAATATCCTCACGACCATATGGATTAAAAGTCCCCTATGTTGTTTGCTCAACAAGAGAATCCTACAACAAATGAAAAGAAGTTGTCAAACTTCAACACACATTGAATTTAAAATACACATAGAGAACATATTTCTTTCAATTCGTTTAGTTGTTCGTTGTGGTTCCTCACAAGTTCGTGTCCTTGATGGCTTTAGAGGGGCGCTCTTTCATTTCTCATGTAGGGATGGTAGGGATGGAAGTTTCAAAGAATCTACATTATTCCATTCCTTAATAGAAGTAAAATGTGCTTTAATCTTTTGTTCAACCAACTTCAGCTCTAACATCTTATAACCACCACGGGACATTAAATGTGGGGTCTCATTTATGTGCCTGATTGGATTTTGCTTTCTTCCAAACATCTTATCATCAACATTCAAAAGTTAATAATACGTTAATATAAATTACATCTAAATAAAACAAATGATATTAACCTGTCATTTCTAAGTTTCTTAGATCTCCACAAACTGCTGCAAAGTTTCTTCATCAAGGCATGCATATTTTGTACAAGGATTTTCTCCTTTCCTTGCACCATAAATATAAGTTGTTGTCAATTTTGATTTAAATTGACGAAACTTGACACTCACTGAAGATAGAATCTTCGCTCTCAATGTTTCCACATTCGAGATATCGTAATGCGTCTACATTTCACATTTGGGATAATTAGTTCATAATAAACTTCAGATTGAACAAAGTATAAAAAAAACTTCAGATTGAACAAAGTAAAAATATGTACGGACCAGAATATCTTGTCAAATCATGTTTCGATTGTGCTTGGTGATGTTATCCCAAGAATCAGTTAAGATAGAGATCCTTTCGCGAGAAAATACTCCGAGATAACTGCTAAAATTCTTTGAATTTGACCTAGTGGTCACACCAGTGTTGACATCAATAGTCAATGGTATTTTGTGACCTGGATTTATCTTCATACACATAATCTTTAATCTAGTAAGTCCTCTACTAGTTCTTGAACGAGGAACTTCATCATTAGTCATGTTATCAAAGAAATATGATAAGTATTCAGAATATGAAACATAATAAAAATTATATATTGTAAAACTAAACGTGAAACACATGCCCATACAAATATATATTTCGTCATCATGATCATTTTGAGTTGCATGTACAACATCAACAACATCATCGTACTCTTTATTGATCGTCGTTCTTGTAAGTGATTCAATCTCACAAATGTAATTATTTGGTTATTCATCTTTTAGGGCATTATGTTGCTTTTTTCCATGTAGCACAACAAACCAATTTTCAGATGTAGGATCTTGGATATAGAAAACTTGGGAAGCTTGATATGCCATTATGAATGGTTCGTCATGATAACCTATCTTTCGAAAGTTAACCAAAGTCATTCTTGATTCATCAACTTTGACACCAGTCTTATTGTCAACCCACTTGCATTTGAAAACAGGTACAATAAACTTGGTATAATTAACTTCCCAAATCTCTACTATGACACCATAATAAGGCATTCGTCCTACAACAAGATTTTGATCTTTTGAAGTTGAAAATTGCATGGACTCTGCCTCCAAAGTGACTCCACTATTTTGCACTGTACTCATATCATCTCGAGACTTTGTGTAAAATAAACAACCATCAGAACAACATAAAACATCAAACTTTAGACCATTTGCAAGCCATGTTAATGTTTCAGATGTTGATGGATCATTCATGATTTGTTGATTAAACCATGACATGAAAGTTTTGTTATGCTCAATTAACACCCATTTTTCTGATTAGCTTAGATTTTTATATTTGACAATATCTTTGTGAGTATCTAAGTATGGTAACACCTCATCAGTGTTATTCAGGATATACAAATGTGCTTGCAAAACCTCTTTTCTAGATTTGCTTTTGACATGTACACCTTTTGAAAAATTACTTATCAATCTACGAGAGTGCCAACATTTTTCAAGAACTCCTATAGATTTGGCTTTTGACAAGTACTCAGAACAAAACTCAATATATTCTTCTGAAATGTATCTTTCAATAATGGAAGCTTTCGGACAACATTGATTCTTCACATATCCCTTCAATATCTTGATGTATCGTTCAACTGGATACATCCATCGCATATAAACTGACCCACACAATATGATTTCTCTTACAAGATGAACAACCAAATGTACAATGATATCAAAAAGGGATTGAGGAAAAAACATCTTAAGTGGTCATCCAACTTCTGGGAGTCAATCTCTTTACTGCATATCGAATTGAAAAATGAACATAGTCGAGTGATTGTATGTCTAAACTTTTTGGTAAGATTCAACGAATAGCCACAGGTAGTAATTGTTGCATTAGAACATGACAATTATGAGACTTTAAGCCAATTAGTTTCATATCATTCATAGAAACAAGACTCTTAACATTTGAAGAGTAGCCTTGTGGTACCTTAACACCTTTAAGACATTCACAAAAACTTGTTTTCTCTTTCTTTAAAAAGTGTAACACGCTGTAGGTAAGTATGTATATTCACCAACTTCTCATGATGTCAATTCCTCTGGTATATTCATCTCAATCAAATCCAGACGTGCATTCACACCATCATTTGTTTTGTCTTTAATGTTCATAAGTGTTCCTATTAAACTGTCATACACTTTTTTTTTCTACGTGCATTACATCTATACAGTTTCTAACATCTAACTTACACCAATAAGGAAGATAAAAAAGATTGATCTCTTCTTCAATATTTTAGTCACAGTTTGCTTCTTCTTCATTTTTCCAAAAGTCACATTAATATTTTTTATCTCCTAAAAAATTTGAAGGCCACTTAAGGGAGTGGGACAAATGTCATGTTCTTGGTATCCGTTAAAAGCTTTTCTCAATCTACGATACAAGTGGTATTTTATTAGAAATCTATGACGCCCTAGATACACGGTCTTTCTTCCATGTTTCAACTGCTCATATGATGTCTTCTCTTCACATATTGGACATGCTTTATGACCTTTCACACTATAACCTGACAAGTTTCCATATGCAGGGAAGTCATTGATAGTACAAAATAACATTGCATGCAATCAGAAAGATTCATTCTTAAATGCGTCAAACACATCAACCCCTTCATTCCACAATAATTTTAAATCTTTAATCAATGGATTAAGATAAACATCTATGTCATCTCCAGATTGTTTTGGACCAGAAATCCGCATAGATAACACCATGTATTTACGTTTCATACACAAAGAAGGAGGTAAGTTGTAAATCACTAACAAAACGGACCATGGACTATGATTAATACTTAAATTTCCAAAAAGATTCATTCCATCAGTAACAAATCCAAGTCTTAAGTTTCTTGATTCTTTTCCAAATTCAGGAAATTTTTTATCAATTTTCTTCATTGCAATGAATCAGTAGGATGACGAAGTAGTCCATCACATTTTCTATTATCTACATGCCACCTAAATTTTTAGCATCATCTGCATTTGAAAACAAACGCTTAAGCCTTGGAATTATTCGAAGATACCAAACGACCTTAACAGGAGGACCTTCCTTTGTGACTTCATCATTATATTCTTTTTGACTAACTTTAGCTTTATAACTGATGAGCATATATTTATTCACACTCACTAGCCTTAATCATAGATTATTGGACTATAATAATAAATAAATCCATTTTTTTAATTAGTATTCTTATAATTGGATTTATTTGGGCCTTAACTATTATTTTTGTTAATTTTGTGTTTTTAGAGTAAGTTATCCGGAGGAAGCATATACCTTTGTGAATGGACCAAATATGCAAAAGTCCAAGTTGCTTCTTGAACCAAAATAGGAAACAAATTCTAAGGAGAAGAAAGAGAAAATAAAATCTACAATATCTCAGAAACAGAATTGGAAACAAATCTTCTGCAAAATACAAGAATTCTAGAAAGATGGAAACTTGGAAACTGTTAACAAAATATAAACTACAATATTTTCCCAAGATCCTTGGAGCAGAAAATCCTATAAAAGGACACAAGCATCAAGGAGAAAAGAGAGAGCTTCATAGGGTTTTCTTAGTTTATTTTCTTCTTAGTAATTCTTTTGTTTTG
>Ga0123342_1006899_pt1 | contig 15427 bp, 11 predicted proteins | sample Turbeawhitnodule_FD_89960 | JGI IMG/M metagenome (GOLD analysis project Ga0123342, IMG submission 89960) | Root nodule microbial communities of legume samples collected from Mexico - Turtle bean Mexico white nodule | ecosystem: Host-associated > Plants > Roots > Nodule | place: Mexico: Nepantla... | reverse complement strand
TTGCTAATTAGATACCAATTTAGAAACTATTTAACAATAATAGAAACTAATATAGAAACCAATTTTTTTTTAGTTTCTAAAATGGTCTCTAATTTAGTTACTATTGCAACTAATTATTTTGGTATCTAAAAATTGGTTTCTATTTCATGATTTTCTTGTAGTGATTTGATGTCGATCTCTAACAATTATAAATATTTTAAAACATTTTACATTTAAATTATACTTTTGTTTTTTATAAGTAATTTATGTTGTGGTAAATATTTTTGCAACTAGTAACTTTTTATAAAAAATATATTGAAATTTAAATTAAAGCTAAAAATATTTAAAATGATATAATATATTTATAATCATTAAAGCATGATATCAATTTGTATTGTAGTTTCTAGGTGTAAAATTATGTAATTTATTGATGAATATAAAACAAGTTGAATTTATAAATATGATAATAATTAAAAAAAAAAATTACAACTTGTTTCTTTATTCTATCCAAACCAAATTTTAAAATAATAATTTATTTTAGTTCAATTTTTTATTTAATTAAAACTGAATCAAAAAAGATGTTTGGTTTGTGTGACCTTTTAATAGAGAATGAATCAAATTGAATTGCAAACTCTTCTATTACGCGTCAATTTCTTTTCAAATTCCGCGTAAACAAAAAATTATGAGAAAATTATTTTTTCTAGTAAGATTTTAAGTTGTAACAATGGGTAATAATCTTTTAAATGATTAAATAGTACATTTGTATATAGGACAAATCCGTGTTGTTCGACGTAGTTAACGGACTTAATAACAACGTTTAATACATTTACAAAAATGAGAGGCCAAAAAATTGTTTTAAAAATGAGGGACTGAAAACATTTTTTTACGCATTTAGAGTGACTAAAAGAAGTTTAATATTAAAAAGTATGTTTAATTTAATATACAGTATCTTTTATTAGTAGGTGTATTTAGATCATAAGGTTTCATATATTTTTGAAATAGTAGGTATAGGACATTTTTATGTCTCATAAGTTATATTTTGCATACGGATTGAAATTTTTTTAAATATTTTTTTTATTATATTAAATTTTAAAAAATTGAAAAGAAAAAGATTCAATTGTACTTATCACCATTCAATTAGCATCATTTTGCAAATTTTATTATTGAAGTTTCTTTTTCATACTCTGTAATTTTTTTCCCACACATTTATCTATCATATGTCTTAATTTTAACATATTTTACATATTTGTTAAATAGATAAGAAAGTGCTAATCTACCTCCGAATTCTTTACCACTATTTTGTTTATTAGAAAACATTTACTAAAATATGTAAACATTGAACATACCATGTATACTAAAAAAACTTGGATCATTAAATATGTGAAAGTTAAGTAATTAATGGTAAATTTTGAAAAATAATTTCGAACGGTATAAATAATAAAATGGTGATAATCGTAACTATAGATTTGATTGTAACTAACAATGTGAATTGGTTCGTTTCATTTTGATTCATCTTATATTTAATTTGTCAAAAATAGTCAGAATAGTATAATATAACACTATAGATTTGAAGGTTTGCAAAATTAAAAATAAAATAAAATTATAATTTATTAATTTTAAATTTATGTATTTCATGAAAATAAAAGTTTACCATTACAATAATTATAATAAAACTTAGCCACTAATAGTTTATTATAAGTAAATAAAAAAACATATTATAAAAAGGTGTTAGCAAATATAGTTATGGAAACAAATGTTGCCATCTCTTCTCTTTTAGATAAAGACGTTGTTAATCTTGTTTCGAAGTATAGGATGAATAAAAATGATATGGGGAAGACTCTTATTGGTGAGAATAAAGATGATGGTGTTCATAGTACTAGAAAATCTGAACATCTTACAAAAGATTTTAAGAAAGTTCAAACTAATTAAGAAAAAATGATAATCCAAACTTTGGTGTTGATCCGAATTTTTTGTTAGTCTTATAGTTTCTTTTTGAAGTTTTCTTCTAATAGATTTTTACATTGTTTTTTTCCTTTTGTATGAATTTTGGCTTAATCTCCCATTTTATTTGTTATTTTTTTAAAAATTATAATTTTTCACGTAATGATAGATTATTATTAGATGTTAGAATGTCAGCTTAATTGAGAGCTTAATTGAGATGTCAATTTCTATAATGATATATAACATAAAATTTTATAAAAAATTATATATTATAAAAATATTAAAATAAACGAGAAAAGAAAATTTATATATGTATTTATAAATATATGATAATAATGAAATAATAAATATAAATATTTAATCATATTTAGCCGACTTCACAATATAAACTATTAAAAGAAAAGACTATTGGACTTCCATGTACAACTTATTCCACAATCTTTTCACAATAGATTGTTGTTAGAATGACCGCTCAATATTGATGCTTGAAAAGTAAAATTCAGAATTAAACTAAAAATAAATGAATGCTTGATACTGATGGAGAAGTTGATATTTCCACATATACCTACTTTTACGGAAAAATACGACAAATTAGGATTCAAATGTCACAATCCTCCCCAACATCTCTCACTATGCACCTTCATTATTTATCATTCAGGTTAAACATTTCCAAATTTTGGGAGTGGGAATTTTTATCTGCAAATTTCCCATTCGAAAAATTTATAAATAAATATAAATTAAATATTTTTTACAATTAATAATTAAATATACATATTTTAATGAAAACAATTTTTAATTTCAGAAATAAGTTACAAATTAATTTTATAAAAATGTTAGGTATCACTATGCTACTTGACATTTAAGCTAGACTGACACTTCAAATAACAACAATCATTTGCCATCACATGGAAAAATATTATTAACAAAAAATGCAAAAATATGGAGGGACTAGACCAAAACTCATATGTTAACAAAAATGATACATAGGTACACTATAATTATTAATAAAGAATTTTAAGAACAGACTAGATGGAAGCCTATTATACTAATGAAATGATTCTCTATGAATAAATCTTAAATTAACCAACTTATCAATACACGCATTCCCTTCACGAAAAATATGAGTAACCTTAAATCTGATTTTTCCACAGTAATTAAGACAAGTATTTCATCGATTACGAAGCATCCAAGGAACATTTGTCATAACCGTAAACGCAACACAAACCAAGACAGAGTCACATTCCAGCTAGACATTAGTAAGACCCAACTTTTGAGCTTCCTCCAAAACATATATAACTCCATAAAATTCATCAATTAAAACAGTTTGAACGTCAAAAAACACAGAAAAAACTTCAATAAACTCCCTTGTACTTCCACGGAAAATACACTGCAACATTTTTTACTTGTGAAAACACTTAAAAAAACAGTTGCTAAAATAGGAATAAGCAACAAGTTTATAATGTTGGGTAAAAAATAAATTTTATTTACCACACAAAAGTTTATTTTATTGTGAAAAGAAAATGTCTTCAACTTGAGACAATGAGACAATGTATATATCAAGATTTAAAGAATGATACCAAATTAATATCAAAATTAAATTTTAAAAATAATATTTGAAGCGAATAAAAACAAAAAAATATACAAGAAATGTAGCTGTTCATACTTTAATACACAGTAATTAATGCATGAAAATAATCATAATTGCAGTCAGTATTTTTTATAAAGAATAAATAAATATATTAAAACAAAACATTGAGAATATGCTTTAACTCTTATGTAGAAAATCTTAAAAAAAAACCATTTTCTTTATGAGCGAATATTCCAGAATTACTGTTCAAAACAATCCATTTACATGTACCGTCAGCATTAATATGCTGATATTTAAGGATAAATTTATATTAAATTAGTAATGCGGATGTTTAAGGATAGATTTATCTTAAATTTTCCAATTAGAGTGGTAATTATTAATTAATAGCTGGAATCCGCGTATTAAGTAGAGACAAAACAATCCATGAGTTGACAACTAATTGGCATAATGAAGTGATGCCAAATCTGAGGAAAATATAACAACAATCGATGCTAATTAGTTAATTTTTTTCCCCTTTTTATACAAGTTAAAAAAAGATGCCACGTTTAAAAGGGCGTTGGATCGTCATAATTATGGTAATGTTAATATTTATACATGTCAATATATGAGTAGAGGGGAATGGAAAATCTTCTCTCGTGTGAGACCTAATTGGAAATGGAGTTTTATAAGTACACACAAATTCAAGAGCATCATTAAGCAAATGTTGAGTCCAGATAACAATGATGCAAAATGAAAAGAAAAGTAACCTTATTTTCTTGCACAATCTGATTATCTTTTTAGCTTCCACTTCGCACTAGCTAGATATACTTATACTATGCCGTTAAGTTTTCCCTTTCCATCACTGTTCTCTTCCATTTTCTAACCACATTCCTCTATTTCTATTTGTTCTCCTCTTCCATATTCTTTCCATCTAATCATGTGTCTTAAACTTCTAACTTTTCCTCACCACAACACTTCTTTTCTGCTCTCCTCCTCTCTGTTACTTTCTTATCACATTTTTATTTTTAACGTTTTCACATCACCAACACTTTCTCTTTCCTAATTTCTTATGTCATAAAACCTCAATACTAACAAAACTCTAATATATATTCACCCTTAAACTATTTTACCCATTTTACTCTTGTATTACATTAAGATCAGCTCAACAGTTTTACAATCTTGTGCAATTATCTTCAATCAGTTTCTACAACTTTTTGTCTTCTCTTATTTCTTTCCATTAGTTCCTACAATTAAAGGGTTAAAGATCCCACATCGACAAAATATTATTATTTTTCTCGTTTTATAAGTTTTATAAGATTAAATTAAGTTTAAAGTTCACTTTTTAATACCATATTAATAATTATTTAAAAGTTTGTTAGATTTATCAGGTATTAAACAGGTATTAAACTGCTATTGAATCATCCATAAAAACACATGAATTGGTCGATCTCGACATAAAAAATATATTTTTAAAGATCTATGTTAATTAAAAATAATGATATTTCAACTTAATTTATAAGATTGAGAGTTAAGGATTTCTAATAAGATCTCTTAATATCTATGCTCTCAAACCATAAACTTTTGTCTTTCCACACTAATCAATTTCAATCTTAAACGCGCTTATGGTTACCCCAACTAAGTCGGCATGTTTATCAAAATCAATAATGCAATCTTTTGTGGCACCTTTCAATTCTATGATTTACTAATTGATTCTCCATCTAGATATTCGTTTAAATTTGAGATTTTCTACATGTCGAATCAATCTTAATTTGAATGTTTATTTTGTTTAACATTATAGTTACGTCTTACTTTTACTTTCATGTATCGATGTAATATAAATTTATGAAGTATTCAAAGAATTTTGACTTGCTTTTTTCTTTTCGAGTATCTCGTTTTAAATCATTCTACTGCTACCAAAACATTTCCAATAAGAAGTATCTTCAGCATAACAATAGAAAACAAATTATTTAATCTATTTATTTAAGTCGTGCTTTATTAGTAGAGCAGCGTGCTTTATTAGTAGTGCAGCGTGCTTTATTATTTCAGAAACTTTCTGTTATGTGATTTTTAAGTCACTTCGAAACTGCAGTGTTTAAAATATTTGTCTTCGTTTTTTTAAAAAAAATTCATCAACGTGACTGAGTTATTTACTTTTATTTTGAGGAAACAATTGAGAGATTATTTTGAATGTATTAATTATGAATTGAGTTGACTAAGAATATGTGTTCAAAGAGGTTGATAAAAGAAGTGATAAAGTTTCAATCAACCCACCTGATTTGCAATAATGAGTCGCAGAATTTAGAAGAGATAAAGGGGGAACCAAAAAACAAGAAAGAGGAGAAGCATGTTTTCTCCTTTTCCCCTTTAGTAGATGGATAAAAAAATAAAGGAAAGGGTTTAGTGAGACTTATATAGCAAGATCAACAATATCATGTACTCACATCCTTCGTATTTTGCCAAACTTTAGGACAATCCTTTTAACTTTAGGACACTCCTAATAACAATGTATGTATTTTCTGGGGATGGTATGAATATTTGTGTAATTGTGTGAATTTTTGTATGAAGGAGTTGTGTGAGTATAATGTAACACACCATTGAGATTTTGAATGATGGAAATGTATTTAGATGTCTAATGTTTTTATTTTTTTATCAGAAAAAATAAATTAAATAAAAGTGAAGTATTTTAGAGATGTTCCAACTATATGGGTGACGTGTGATATTTTAATACTTGGTGTGCTTGATTTGTGGATTTTCCTTTGAAAAAGATAATTTGAAAGATATTTGTATACTAAATTTGTTGAGAACTTCAAATAAACTGGTTTTGTGTGCAAATTAGAAGTATGTGTGATGTATTATTTCTTACCTTATATTCGACAAGGTGACAATCCTTTTTTTTATGTTGTTTTATCAAAATAAATAAATTGATTAAATTTGTATATTTAAATGATTTCCAAACCTATATACAAAATAAATATTTGAACAATGATACTTTCATTTTGATGTGTTTGTACATTGGTCGAAAATGAGGTGATTGATTATGGAGATACAACATTAAGATTATTATAGCGAAGATGACTCCTCTGTTATTTATATCAAAACACATTCACCTATTATATTTGAATATTATTCTCAATATATTGCTTTTTTTTTCTAATGATATTATCAAAACATATTTAGTGGCTAAGTTAATTCAGTTCCTCAAAATTACAGACTATCTATTAAAGCATCGAGATTATTATTTAATATTTTGGTATCCTCTTCCATAACATTACCTTATATAAATTATTATAATTTTATTTAGCCAAACTATCTTCCCCTCCTCGATAAAGCAAATCATAACTTTATAACAATAGTGAAAACAATATTTTTCTCTGCCAATTGTGAGAATTTATTAAACATATTGTAAAATTTGTTAATGAAGACTTAAAAACGCAAGATATCGAATACACTTAATTCTCTCACTATATTTTTTATTTGATTTAAATATATTTTTAATTTTTTAAAATTAGAAAATAATCATTTTTAGTTCCAAAAAAAAATCTAACTTTTTCTTCATTAGTATATTTTATTCGAAAAATTACTCCTCCATCCTAAAATAATTGTAATTTTAGTATTTAAAAAAATTAATTGATATTTTAATTTTTCAATGTTTTTTCATCTCTAATTTTGTTTCCAATTAAATTAAATAAACGTTCATATTTATTGAGACAGTGATGTTGTTTTAGCGAAATTATTTTATAAGTAACACATTCATTATTGTTTTTAATTTGCGCAAAATATCTTAAACTACAATATTTTTTTTAAAAAAAAAAAACTACCCTTAAGTAAGCAATGTATATACGGAGAGAAAATAAAAAGAGGGGAAGTTTTAAATTTTATAATTAAACCTTGGAATCTCTAATATTCGAGGTTGGTCATAATTAACATTTTGTGAACATAAATAATATGAATGATTTAAGAATCATATATATTGATAATCTAACAGGAAATTATTTGAAATTATAAGTGTTAAAATTAGAAGGACGAATAATTTTTTTATTAAAATATAAGTGCATGTAAAAGGTTATAAAGTATGTATTTGACAATTTAAATGGAGATTTTATTTAATAATAAACAGTATATTTAAGAAGTTGTAGAGTGTAGGGGGACAGAGATTAGGGGTAGCTGAGATGATGATTGGGTCGTTATCAAATAATTCGACCAATAAACGAACGTAAAGACCCCTTGTAGTGTGGTTGGTGGCATGGCCTTAAATTCCGGAATTCATTCTATTCTTAGTCTATTGCTTACCCTTATCATTATCCTTTGCATTTTTTCACCATCTCACTTCTCCAAATACTATACTATAAAAATAAATACTATTATAATTCACTTCTTAAATAAAAAATGTGAAGAAGCCTTTGATAAAAACAATATCCATCTGGGGCCTGCTTATTATGTATGATGAAGTTATTCCAGTTGTTTGACTCTTTAATTAATGAACTTTCCAACCCACAATATTCCCGTAGAAGACGAATATAACTCATTAATTAAAGAAAGAAGTTCAGAAAAGAGCTACTATGTTTGCTTGTTAATTTTAGTGTTTATATATATCACAGTCCATCTACAGGCATGGATGCAAGGAAAGACAACTTTATACGTTAGTTAATTAAGGAATGGAAGTTAGAAATTAATTAACGCAATGATCTGAGAAGTTATAGTATTATTCATTGAGAGGATAAACAAATAAAAATGACATCTTCCTTTTCCAGAATTAGTGTGGCAGGAAAGTTTGAAGCAGAGGCGACAAGAACGTATAAGTGTGAAAGAGAGAAAGAGAAAAAGAAAGTGAGTGGACCAAAATCCAAACAAGTCCCTTACCTAAGGCTTACGTTTGATAATTTGAAAATGGAGGCTCCTCCTGAAGAAGGAAATTAGAAAGAGAAAAGGAAATTAAGATATGGTGTGTGGCGTGGTGTGGCACACAGTGGAAGAAGAAGCATTTTGGTACATTTTTGGTTGGGGAGTTTTGTGCATGGAGTTGAAGTACAGTTGTTGAAAAGAATAATAAAAACAAGCATGTGATAGTAGTATTTGAGTTTGATGAAAATTGAGAGAAAAAGCAGTGGTGACTGGTCCCTGAGTCCCTTTCTTTTTTACCCTTTACCCCGAGATTAGTGATGAAATGAATATGCAAAGCTTACGTAATCATGAGGGGCTTGGAGATTCTGATCTTTTGACTTGGGTAGAGCTATGTGGTGGCTTTTATAGGTGTCACTCTCTTTAGGTCGTTGGATGTGAAAGTATTGCGTTTGTTTCTACTCATGCATGTATTGTATGTATGATCAAGGGGAGCCCATGTTCTGGGTCACTTCCTTTTGGTAATTAGAGAGTGTTGGTGCAACAGGACAAGCCCAGCCATGGCCTCTGCACCTTCCTTCAACAAACCGACAAACCACGTGACACAAACACCACCACCACATCATTATTATTATTTCAAACATCACCCTACTAATCCATCATCATCTTCTTACTCGATCAAATAAAGTAACCCTCTTATAATTGCGCTTACAATTACCAAAATATCACACTCAATCTTCAACATGACCACTGTTCAACTTCAACACCTCCTCCTCTACACACACATGCACCCAAAATTACAAAAATTAAAATAATGCTAGACATCGTCATTAAGCAAAGACCCGTGGTTGACAATGCCATCCCATCTAATTAATCTCTTCATTTCTTTCCACCCTTTTCTTCTTTATAATTCCATTCCATTCCATTATTCCATATTTACGTGTTAGGTTAATTCGTTTCGATCAAACTCGTCAACATATGTATGTACGAAAAGATGGACATGGACTGGTTATATGAAGAAAGATTTACAGAAGAGAATTGTCAATAGAGAATTAATTAACAACAGGAGTTGAATTAAGCTAATCAAAGTAAAATGTATACTAGGAAGATTATCGCGTTTAAGAGTCTGTAATCATAATCCTCTGACTGGAGAAAAGAACTAATTAAACATGAAATATGAAGAGGGACTAATTATTTGTGTATTTAACAATGGAACATGGAGTGAGGGAAAAGGTGAAGGAGGTGGGGTTGGGATATAGATATTACTTATATTATTATTATTATTTAATTTGGTTTGGTTGAATGGACTAGAGTGAGGTGTTGGAGACATGGCAGAGAGGTTCGGAGGTGGAGCGAGTGAAGTTCCAGAGGTCAATCTCGCTGGTGAAGTCGTGTGCGGGGTTGATGTATGGGGATGCAGCGGAAGGTCTGGTGAGGGTGGAGGTTGATGAAGGATTTGATGAGGATCTGAGGGTGGGCAATGGTAGATCGTGGTGGGTAGTGCAGTAGGCGATGGTGGGGTCGTTGAAGCATGCGAAGTGCCTAGAGGCCTCGGTTTGGCCATTGAGCTGAGAGGCAACCAAACGGTCCAGCGCAGCCCAGTTGGTGAGGCCTCCACCACCTGATGATGCCTCCATTGGATGAACCATGTTGGGGTCACCACCACTCACCTGGTGGGTTGCGAATGACCCTTCATTGTCCGTCCCCATGTCTACTGGAATAATGGGATGGTACCCATTATTATTCTGCTCGTTGTTGTTATCACCATTATTACTGTTGTTGTTGTTGTTGTTCTGCTGACTCTCCATGCTTCTAGATTTTGGGCTCTCTAGGCTTGGCAGCTTCATGAACCTGTCATTGTTCACACTCGTCTCGTAACCCCTTCCCAACCTTCCATAGCTGTAGTTTCCCTCGTAGCTGCTCTCTTCCTTGCAACCCCTTCCCATTTGTTGAAGTATCTGCTCCAAAGCTCCCTCGTCGCACGACTCGAACAACTGGCTCCTTCTACCTTCTCCCGAACCTAATGGGCTGTCTAGGGTTTTCAGGTTGTTCTTCTTCTTGAATATCCTACACACCACCCACCCTTCTTCCTGACCACCGTCCCCCATCACATTCGACACCTGAATTCAAGTCACACGCACAGATTCGTAAACACATTTGTTTCACAACTCAACTTCTTACACACATGTCGTAATAACGTTTGAAGTAGCATTGCTACACATGTCTAAATGCTTTGACGTTGCAGTTCAAACTATGATTTTAGACTCATTTTTAAATTGTATAAAACTACAAACAATAACTAACCAACTAACTAACTAACTGGTAGGTTTTGTTTGAGTTGCTTACAATATTGGTGTCGCTGGTGGTGTTGTCGTCTAGTCTGTATTCATGCATGATCCAGTCAGATTTCTGGCCATGTGGGGCTCTTCCTTTGTAGAAAACCAGAGTCTTTCTCATTCCAATCCTCTTTCCGTTGCTGTATATGACTTTGTCACGGCCAGTGGCCTTCCAGAATCCCGCAGCAGTGGCGCGATTGGTGCGAGTTCCTGTGGGGTACTTCTTGTCTTTGTGGCTGAAGAAGTACCAATCATTCTGCGGAGTGGTTCCTATTTTGCATTTCTCTGAAAAAAGAAGAAAGAGAAACCGATCAAAATGGTGGCGCGATTCATGTCATGCATGACTCATGATGCAATATTGAATATTCCCTCCTATCATTACTCCCCATGTGAGACGCAAAAACAAAAGAAGCCATAAAAAGCGAGCAGAATTCAAAAGCAGCAGAGACCAGTCACCCTTAAACACCAAAAATAAAAAAGAGTGTGTGATGAAGCAACACAAGAGTGCGTGAGCTAGACACCAGTGAAGACTAGTTTTGATTCTTTTACACATGTATGAGAGAGTGATGAATGTCACACCTTGAATATCCCATGGCTCGAGCTTGTTGAGATCAACATCACGAATGACATCGAGGTCAATCTTCTCGTAAGAGACCTTTTTCCTCAAGTAGTACTGAAGAAGCTCCTCTTCAGTAGGATGGAACCTGAAGCCAGGTGGGACTTGAGATTGTCCATTGACAGATATGCTCATGTTTTCCGGCATTCAGGTGGTTAACCAAGAGAGTGATCGTTGGTAGCTAGCTAGGAATTAGAAGAGAAACTAGGTAGAGAGTGGTAGCGGGGACCCAAAGAGGAGAGAGAGAGAAGGCATTCAAATGGGTAGAGCAGAAGGAAAGATATAATGAGGTGGTGTGTGTGAGTGTACTGGAATGAGTATGTAAAGGGAGACTATATATATGTGTTGTGGGACAGAAAGGAGCAAAAGCATACAGAGAGAGAGAGAGAGAGTGAGAGAGAATTAAATTGTATTAAAGAAAAAAAGGGTAAAAAGAATGAAAGAAAAAAATGGATTTGTTTTTGTTTTAAAGGTTGAAGGGACACCAGACACCAATAACCAATTGGGTATGTTGTTTATAATATAATGAAAATGTAGGGTTAGTTTTACTATGGTGGGAGAAGTGGCACCTACCAAGAAAGATGGAGGAAGAGAGTTTAACTGTTGAGGGGAAAAAATGAGTGTGGGGGCCAAGTGTATGCGGGTATCACTTAGGGGTCCCACAGGGTTGGACGTTGTGGGCATCTTAGAAGAGTAAGGGCGCACGCCCACATCCACAACTACGACCTCTGACCTTAAAATCTCCATGGAAAAGCACCTCTGAAACAACCATGGACCATGGCCAAAATTAACCTCTCTCTCTCTCTCTCTCTTTAATCCTTCTCTAGAGACTACACACAGATACATACTTTTATCCCTTTCCCTTTCATGTTTGGCTTGGGCAACCACCGCAACAAGATTTTTTTTTTAAATACAATAAAGGAATATGTAGGGTAGGACCCTGAAACATGAAAATAAGAAAAATGTGATGGATGGTAACATGCAACTTGGAATAAAGCTCCTCATGTAAAAACACAGCATTTTTTTTTTAAAAATTTCACTTTCTCATATCTTTCATACATACATCATACTTCCCTCTCTTGGTACTTTTCATACCCAAATTATTTATAGCAGATCTTTTCTTTACCATACTCTTCAAAGTCTTAACTAATTAATATGAACCCTCTCCAAAGAATGCATGATAATTCGTATGAAGATAAATCTATTTGATTAGAAAAAAGTATAATATTCAAATGTATTTGATGTACCTTTTGGGCAGGAGAATAATTGCGTTTAAAATAGTGAGAACCTCTCTCGCAAGGATTAAAATCTACTTCACTCCAATAGAGTACTTGGACATGCTTAAACTGCTAATTAACCTAGCATCACAACTGGGTAACTCAAACTTATTACTTAAGGTTTCAGTCATTAGTTAGTACTTTAATATCAGTAGCATGATTTAAAAGACTTTGTGAGATTTTTAGGCATTAAATACTATTCAGTAACAGGAAAGCATTGCAGTACTTGAGAATAATTAATAGGAGAGTGCATGCATAGCGTTGAGAAACATCAATATAGCAGTACCTAAGTGATCATTGTTACCTATTTTATAGTATTTTCGATTGGATTTCTAGCTGCTAGACTTTAATAGTAACGATTAATGTTAATGTTCTTTTTTAGACAGTTTCGGTAACCAGGGACTGCACACTATAACCTACCTCACTAAGGTCTCATAGGTAAACGTAAACCCTCGAGTGTTCTGTTGACCACTCAAATTAAGTTAAAAAAGATAATGGTTTCTCAAAAAAAATGTTACTTTAACAGTTACATTTTGAAAAAAATATTAATTTATAATTATAACACCATTTTATTGTATTCTACACGCAGTTTTTTTTCAATTAATTTGGCAGTACAAATAATTTGGTGAATTTTGGACACTACTAAATTAAAATATTTGCCTTATTGCATACCGTCCAAAAACAGGGTGAAATGAGTTACTCCATTTTTTAAAAATGATTTAAAAAGTCAAATCACTGGCTATTTTTTGACAAGTTATCATGTAAACTCATCAAAATAAAAAGGAAAAAAAAATGAAATAAAATATACAAAATTTGTAGATGAAGTGAATAAGGAATTTAGAGAAAGTAAGTATATAAGAAAATAATAGGTTTGAATATAGAACGTAGGTGAGTTACAACCTCTGTCATTGTTACACTACCATCAGCATCAGTGAGAATATTATTGATGAAAGGCAAAAATGAATCACCACCGTTACTTGACTGTGTTTCGTCAGCAGCTACCTTTCTCCCTTCTTCATCACCCTTCAACTCTTGACCACTTGCTTTCCTGTGATATAAACGGAGAGAAGATGGGTCAATAATTGTATTTTAAATACTACGATCGTTTTGGCCATAACAGAGTGAAAATGAGCTACACATGACGCAAATATAACCCTCTCTTTCTCTTTCAAAACTTATTCTTTTCTGCAGAGCCTTCTCTGTCACTCTTCACTGTTCATTGGTTTAGGCACAAACTCTCAGGGCATTCATGGAAACTGATTAATCTTGGGATAACCTTACTTAATACTCCTGTATGCTATTTTTTGCTCATACAACTTCTAATGGTATTTTAATATTTTAACCAATATTTGATTATTTAATTAAGTAATCTGTGTTAGATGTTCCCGAAGACAGTTGTGCTCTGTTTTGAAGGAGAGAAGTTAAGTTTTACAATGTTTCCTTATCTTTAAGAAATGTAATCACTCATCTTTGGCTTTGCAATTAATCGTGTTTTAAACGTATACATAATATATGTTGTTTACTAATTTTGCCCATATGATTCATTAAGCATAAAATTGCATATATTTTTTAGGTTTAATTAAATTTTAAGTCTTTCATAAATTTGAATATTTAAAATTGAGTTTTTATTAAAAAAAATATTTTATAAATATTAAAAAAAAAATATTTTTCAATTGCGTTTCTACCATTCAATTTGTCTAGTAACTAAATGATGTAACTCTTATCTTATCTGGTTTCTTTCTTACTTGTCTCTATGTATTACGAATGTGAAATTTTGTAGATACTCAATACAAAATAATATTACTGTTCATATAAAATTACAAGAGACTTCAATTAAAAATATGTTGGATAAAAAATGATATTGTTATATATATAAATACAATTATCTTTAACTGAAAAACTCAAAGATATTATTATTTATAATTAATAACCTTTTAAATATTATTATTATTACAATTAATATTAACATTTTACTTATATATATTATCAAAATATATGAAAAAACCTATAATCATTAGACTAAAAGTGACTATGATATTATTATTATTTATATTATTAATATTATTATAATTAATATTTATACTTATATATAAAAGGAATTTTTTATTATAATCTTTTTTTATACACAATTTTTTTTTTCGATAATATTCTTATTTAGTATATCTTATTATTTTATCAGTACAATAGAGTATTTTTTTCATTTCATATAAATTATTTAAAAAATAAAATTATTTTTTAATTTTTAAATTAATATTAATGTACCATTTTTATATGCAGACTCCCACTCCTTTTTTAATTTCTTATTTTTAGACAACAATAGAAAAAGAGAGAATAATAATATAATTATAATTCATATTAATATTATTTTTATTATTAAATTAATATTTTCATTTTAATATATTAATATAAAATAAAATAAATATAATATTATTCATGTTATTATTGTAATTATTATCATATTTATTTTCAATACTATTATTATTATTATTATTATTATCATTCTTATAACATCAATTTAATAAATTAAGATTTTTATTTTAATATATATATATATATATATTAATACAAAATAAGATTACCAGTATTACTTTTACCATAAATTATTAATAATAATAATAAAATTATTACTATTATTATTATAATTATTATCGTAATTATTTTTTCATTATTATCATTATTGTAATTATTATTATTGTTATAAAATTCATATTTTCATTTTAATATATTAATATAAAATACAAAATTTAGTATTATTATTATCATCATAAATTATTTTTAACAAAAAATTATTAATATTACTATTATATTTATTATCATAATTAATTTTATTAATATTATCAAATTAATAATAATAATAATTATTATTATTATC
>Ga0123342_1006898_pt1 | contig 15427 bp, 17 predicted proteins | sample Turbeawhitnodule_FD_89960 | JGI IMG/M metagenome (GOLD analysis project Ga0123342, IMG submission 89960) | Root nodule microbial communities of legume samples collected from Mexico - Turtle bean Mexico white nodule | ecosystem: Host-associated > Plants > Roots > Nodule | place: Mexico: Nepantla... | reverse complement strand
CCTAAGGGTTTCTAAAACTTGCCTAACATGCAACCTATGGTCATTCAAAGATAAGCTATAAATGAGAATGTCATCAAAGTAAACAACAACAAACTTACCAATGAAAGGTCTAAGAACATGATGACGGTATGTCGTTATCATAGATCTTTACGGCATAAGCCTGCTGAAATTCAGCACCATATCTTTAAAATTCATGTAAGATGGGACAAGAATTAGTGGGGTGATCAATAAAAGTACCTATACCATGTAGTTTAGCAACCGTATGACGCATCGCCATCTATTTAACCAAAGATGTTAGATCATATAGCTCGTTTTCTAAGTTTTTGTGCTCAACAACATAGGTTGTCCTTATGTCATGGACTCTCTAATCAAGATCAGTGAGTTGCTTCTGGTACTGAATTATTGATATTAGAAGTCATGTTCTTAATCAGTTATATTGTTGCAGCTGGAGTCTTATCCACCCTAACTAGTGATCGATATTGGTGGAAGTAGTCTAACCAGTCTTTTTTCGCGTCTTGCAAGGAGAATGAAATGCCTTGAGCTTGATGTGTTCCTTAGGATCTCCAAACAATCTCATGGTGTGTAGACAACATCAAATTCCTTGAGGTGCTTGTGTGGATCTTGACCTATGTTAGGATATTGAATGCACAAAGTCCAAATATTAACATTAGCTGAAACAAGCAGTCTCAAATTACTCTTAATCATGGTGGCAATATGACTGGAACAGAAGAAAAATAAGAATCAAACCCTCTTTTAGAAAAAGAACTAGACACTCTAGATTGTCTAACTAGCCTATGGCATGTTTGCCCAAATTCTCGATCAAAAGATATAATTCACCTGGATTTTCTCTGATCATACACCAAATGCACACAAATATGCATGGAATGAAACATACCAAAATATAATAAAAATTAAAAAAAAAAGTTTAGAAACAGTAATTAAAAACATAAATAGAATAAAATAAAAGAAGATAAAATATGTTAAATAAAAATAAGATTAACTAAGATACAAGAAAATAAAATAAGATAAATATTATATTTTTTCAAATTCAATTTTTTAATTTTTTTTTTCAAATTTATAGAATTAAAATCAAAATTCAAACTAAAACAGGAACTCAAAATTTTTATTTTAAAAAGAAAATAAGTAAGAACATTATAATTGATCACAATAATTAAAAATTGACAAAAATGAAAGAACTGAAAATGGACAAAACAGAAAATAGAAAATAACAAACGAACAAGAAAACTAGAAACTGAAATTTAATTGAATCCCTAACAACAACACCAAATTTTATCGCTATAAACAAGTTTATAGTTAAATAAAACAGTTTTTAAGTGTAGATCGTCCAACGTCCAATGTAATGTTTTGGATCGTCTGGTGTTTGATATTGTTCATCTACTACATCAAAAGTTAAAAAAATAGTATAGATAGGATTAGTTAATCCTAGTCGACTCCCAACGAATTGAACTATAAATTTAATGAAATAGTATTCGTATATCATCTGCATAAAGTATTAGTTAGAAAAAGTGATAAATAAAAAAGGGATTGTTTTTCTGTTCAAAATAGTGAAATTAAAATAGCGAGATTAAAGAAAACTACAAAGAAGATTTCCAATTCCCATTCATCATTGAAACCTTCACCAATTGACATATATATATTGTTAATTCAATTTCCATATAGAAGTGAATTAAATAAACAAGTTTCAATCAATTAACTAACTAATCAAATAAACGTCAATCAATTCATTAATTTTCTCACTTGTGTCCAAGCATATATGCATGAGAATTTTAGTATTTTACCTCTTAAATTAAGTAAACAAGATATTTTCAAAATAAAGAAAACTAAACAAAAATTCTTATTAAGGAAAAAAAATTAAATTGTCAACAAGCGTTCAAAAACAATTCCTAAGCAGAAATCAAAATTCAAAAAGACCATATTGTTTAGCGTAGATTGTTACAAAAATTAAAGAGCAAAACTCAATTGCACAAAACTTCAAAATTTAATGTGAAATCACAAGAGAATCAACCCGTAAAGGTTTAGCCTTCCATGCAGAGACAAAACAAAAATAATTACAAAGAAGAAAATAAAACACTAAGGAAATCAGTGCATCTAGGTTAGAACATCTTCAGTAGTGTAAGATGATGTCCTTCCTCCTTATAACTTGAATCCATTTATAGGAATTTTTTCCTTGTAGATTTCAAATTCAGATTCCATTTCAGATATTGTTTCCAATATTCTTTTTCTCATATTTCATATACTTTGTTTATGAGATTTTGGCGATTTTGTTTCCAATTTTCCAGATTATGCGGATATGTTTCTATTTTTTTCTCAAATTTTGTTTCCAAATTTGTTTCAAATAACTAATTTGGACTTTGACTAATCAGGCCTAAACGCATCAATGCAGTAGACTATTCTAAAAATTTGCATCATTTCAATAGTCACTCTCGTGAGTTCGTTTATTGCAACAAAAATTTTATGGTTTGTTGTATTAAAAATATGATATTAAAGAATATTTTTACTTAAATCCCAAACAAGTTCAATTAGTATATTATAAATGTGACAAGAGATTAGAGATAAGATTTTTGCTCTATTCACTCTCCTCTGAAGGGTTTTATTGCGACTAGATTTTGTGTGTGTGGTCGTTCATTCTCCAACTTGGTGGTGAACGATGGTGTAGCAGGGGTTGTGGGTACTGGTCCGTGGCAGCGCGATAGTCTATAAAGACACTGATGGTTACATGACAGCTCTTTATGTCTGCATACAAGGTGTATTTTTTCCTTAAATCTTTTTCTTTGTAAAGGTGTGTTTATATGCTTCTAGGATAGAGTTTCTTGAAGTAGGACTTCAGACTTTCTTCTTGGAAATTCTATTGCACACAAAAAAAGTTGCCACATTTTTCATGTAACCAGTTCTAATTTGTGGTAAAGTCATGATTTTTATCAAGAAACATGTGTGGGTGCTCTTGGCGGGGGTGTAAAGGCATTGCATACAAATAAAGTTGCCCCCTTTTTCATATACCCAGATCTAATTTGTGGTAAAGTCAAGATTTTTATAAAGAAACGTATGCAAGTGTTGTTGGCGACGGTGTTATAGTGTTAAGGGTGTCTTTTCTGGGAGTTTTATGGAACTTCAAGAATTTCCAAGGCCTTTGCCCGTTTCCTAATACCTTGGGGTTGTTTGAAAGAGAACAAAGTGGTTCTAATTAAGAAGGTGGTTGTTATGGAAGGACATAGGAAAACCTTTTCTTAGGCCTTGGCAATACTTGTGATATCCCTTTGTCCCAACTACCTACACCTTGTATCAAGGGGGACATGGTTGTTGTATGGTTTGAAGAGGAAGATTACTTGGCTGGTCTTGAGGATTGCAATATCCATATACATGGTCGGATTATTCTATCCAAGGGGGATAAACCTCTCACACACATTGATTTAACTAAAAAGTTGCAGCTTGTGTGGAAGGCTATTGGATAGTGGAAAGCTATCCCTCTTGGGAAGGGTTTTTATGAGTTTGAGTTCTCTTATTTAGAAGACATGTGGTGGGTTCTCGGGATGGGTTCATGGCAGTTATCTCTTGGTTTCCAAAGATTGTTTTCCTGGACAATAGACTTTGTTCCATCTACTATGAAGAGTACTAAAACCCAAGCCTGGGTTAGAATCTACAACTTGTCTTTGGAATATTGGAGACCAAGGGCAATATTTTCCATCGCTAGAGGCATTGGTACTCCTTTATCTTTGGATGATCTTACTATGAAAAAAGAATAGGGGTTTTTTTGCTAGGGTGCTTTGATCTTTTGTTCTCTCTTCTCTACATTTATAGCCGACGTGGAATATGAATGACTCCCTCCATTTTACTCTCACTGTAAGATGATTGAGCATGAACTTGCCCAGTGTCACATGATTCATGCTCAAGGTCATGTTTTTTGGTCTCAACATAAGTCTTCTCATAAGAAAATTCCTGATGAACGGGAACACGGGAAGGTTGTGGGGGACCCTGTGGTTCCTAAACAACAATATCGAAAGAAAGATCTGCGGGCGATGCTTGTGGAAGGCCATATTGGTAATATAATTGATGTACCTAGCGAGACTAATGCAGGGTTAGTCTTGGGTCAACTTGACTCTGATAAAACAAAGGGAGGTGGGGATGCTTTTGCAGATATGCCTCCTCTCAAGGATGCCTCAGATCATGATAGGTCCTCAGCTAGGCAGGGATTGTCCACTCCCATTTCTGATATAGTTCGAGTATTAGAACCGGGGATGGTAGGGTATTCACATGTTGTTATGCAAGCCAAGGGCTTTGATTCACCACTTGTCGTAGATGCAAAGAATGTTACGACTCTTATTGATGGTCATCATGTGAAGGTCTCTCCTACTGCGGATGTACGGTCTCCGTCATGTCATACCTCTACTCAGGTAGCCAACACACTTGGGATGCTAAAGCACTACTCCAGATAATGATACGTTGGTCCTGCAAAACCATTTTTCATCTCTTGATGGTTTGGAAATTACAGATGCGGGAGGTGGTCCTAATACAGGTATGGCAATTATTTTGTCTACCATTGTTGATATTAATTTTGAACATATAACTGTTGAAAATTAGGTCGTCTCCAAATTTTGGGTAGGTCCTAATGAGAAGGAGGAGAATGTTAGTGATACTAGAGCAAAAATTGTCCGCACTACTAGAAAATCAGGGAGACCACCTAAGAGGACTGGTAAATCCAAGAAAATTGCTAAGGAAGTTCTATTGAAAAAGTCACAATGAAGGTCTCTTCTTTTATTTTTTGGAATGTCAGAGGACTGGTAAAAAACAATTGTGGAGTTGTTCTTTAATTTAGTTAAACTGCATAAACCTCTCCTTGTTTTTCTTGTTGAACCTATGATGCCACACACTGATGCTTTAGATGTTCTTTTTTAAATATGTTAATCTGCATTTGGTTGCAACGTCTCCTATCATTAATAAAGTTGTTAAGCTTTGGTGTTTGTCGGTTCCAAAAATTTCTTGCTCAATGATTAGTTTATTTCAGGTAATTTTCCTTTTGCACGATAAATGCTTTAGCTTTGCATGTGTTTATGGTGCTAACACATACTTGGTTAGACGGATTTTGTGGAAGGATCTTAGTTTCTTCACAGGATTTTGGTGTATTTTGGGAGATTTTAATGTTGTACTCTCGACTGATGACTACAAAGGGGGGTGGCTCCTAATCAGATTTCTTGTAATTAATTCTTCGATTGGATTAGTACTAATGATCTTACTTGTATGCCTTTTACTGGACCTTGTTATACTTGATGTAATGGGAAGAGAGGGTTACACAAAATTCATAGAAAACTAGATAGGGTTTTATGTAATGGAGTGTGCCTGGATGAATGGGATTCTTGTACTTATCAAGTTCGTGTTAAAAATTGTTTTAACCACTCCCCTATTCTTGATAGTCTTGCCAGTAACTGTTTAAGGAAGGTTAGCAATTTTTGTTTCTTTTCTATGTGGCTTTAGGATAGTTCATGTATGAAGCTTATTCATGATTCTTGAGCTAATATGGTTGTTGGTTGTCTTATGTTTATTTTGCAACATAAGTTAAAAATGTTGAAAATTGAGTTTCGAACCTGAAAAAAAGTCTTTTGGTAATGTTTACAATGTCGTGCTTCTTAAGCAAGGTCTCCTCCTTAGTATTCAACAAACTTTAGAGACTGCTAGTTTGTCTGATATTGATGGAATTCTCTGTCAAGAAAAGATTTCTAAGGAGGAGCTTGATCATGCTCTTCATTGTCAATATTTGTTTTGGAAAGAAAGTGCCAGGATGCTCTAGTTTAAAGATGGGGATATAAATACTTCTTTTTCTCCATGTTGTGGTTAACAGGAGAAATAATTCTAATGGGATTCATCGCCTATGGATTGATAATGAGGTTTTTGAGGATCCTCAACTCATTCAGGATCATATTTTGGATTTTTATAAAAAAAATTATAATGAGTATGTTTCTAATGATTAGGTTACATGTAATATGGAAGATTTTATTGGTACTTATATTCCTGAGTTGGTTTCCTCCGAGGAGAATATGTTGTTGATTAATTGCCTTGATTATTTGGAAATAAAGAATGTTGTTTTTAATCTTAATGGTAATAATGCTCCTGGTCTTGATGGTTTTGGTGGTGTGTTCTATCATTCTTGTTGGGAAATTATTGGGAAAAATGTTTGCAAAGTTGTTCAACAGTTTTTTAAACAAAATTTGGTTCTTCCTGGAATGAACAGTAATATGGTTGATTGTTGATTAAAGATTACAAGCCGATTGTTGTTGCTAATTTCAAATTTAAGATTATTTCAAAATACTTGTGGATAGGCTTGCAATTGTGGTTGCTAGAATAATTTCTCCTAGTCAATATGGGTTTGTGCAAGGTAGACAAATTGAGGATTGTATTGGTATTACTTCTGAAGTTATTAACATGCTTTCTAAAAAGGTTAGAGGAGGTAATGTGGCTTACAAAGTTAATATTCATAAAGCATTTGACACTCTGAGTTGGAAGTTCTTATTATTAGTTTTGACACACTTTGGTTTTTATACCTTGTTTTTCATTTGGATTAGTACAATTTTTCGTTCAACTATGCTTCTATCAAGATAAATGGATTAGTACAATTCTCCTTTACTTTTCTGTCTTGTAGAGGAAGTTCTCAGTAGTGGTATCTCTAAGCTTGTGAATGATAAAGAGATTCTTGATATGGCTAGTCCACAAGGTTATATCACTCACTCTCATATTTTATATGTTGATGACATATTTGTTTTCTGTAAGGCGGATAATAAGAATCTTAGAAATTTGAGCGTTTTTCTTAAAATATATGGAGATTTTTCAGGTCAATATGTTAATAATTCTAAGAGTAGTTTTTACACTATGGATAATTGTACAAGATTTGTCACCAAAATTCAACGTATCCTTTCTTGTAGTCATGGTTGTTTACCTTTTACTTATTTAGGAGTGCCTATTTTTGTTGGTGTTCCAAAGTGTCGATTTCTTCAACCTTTGGCCGATAAAGTCAAATCGAAGCTAGCATCTTGGAAAGGTAAATCTCTTAGCATGATGGGTCAGATTCAATTGGTTAATTTGATGATTACTAGATTTCTAGCTTATAACTTTAATATGTATAAATGGCCTGTTTCCCTTCTTACGCAAGTTGAGTAATGGTGTAGAAATTTAATTTGGACTGGTGATATTCTGAAAAAAGGCATAGCTACAGTTAATTGGGCTAAGATTTGTTATCCTCTTAAGAATAGAGGTTTGAAGATTATTAAAGCTTTATTGGAACTTTTCTTATAGCATTAAACATTGGTCTTTTCTCTTGAAAGCCAGAGTTCTTAAATCAAAATATAAGCTTAAAATGGTTTATAGATCCTCATCTATTTGGCCTGGAATTAAGTAGTTTTATGACATTATTCTTGACCATACTTCTTGCACTGTTGGTACAGTGATGTGAGTTGATTTTAAGATTGCATATTTTATGTGTTGCACTTTGTTTGAGTTTTTGTTTTAAGAAGAATATGGTGAGAAACCCAAAGAAGATTCCCATTGGACACGAACTTAACCAAGTGGTTAAGTAAGTGTGAACGTTCACTTCTAGAGGGAAAAGAGAAAAAACACAATATAAGGTGATGATGATCATGAAATGCTGAATTAAGAACAAAACGAGGAAGCAGTTATAATAGATGAACCGCATTGTAAATGAAGAAAAGAAGAACATAAAAAAATGGAAGAAGAGTGATGCAGAGAAGGAAAGGAAAAGGTGAAGAGATGAAGAAAGCTTATGGAAAAATGAAGTAAGGAGTCACATCACTTGGAGGATGGGATACTCCAAGATGAGTGGTGTAGAGTCGCCACTTGAAGTGTAGAACACTCAAGATAAGACCCAAGGATAATAGGAGACTCAACTCACTAAACACTCTGACAAAGTTTCTTTTTTATTCAAAATTCAATGTGTTGAAATGCATGAGGGGATGCACCCTATTTATAGATATGAGCGCCTTGGAGAGGAAGAGAGGAAGGGTAGAGGTGTAAATGACTACAAGCTTCTAGAAACTAGGTCAAATGTGAGCACATGGGAGAGTCTTCTAGAATCTAGGTCAAAGGTGAGCACATGGGTGAGTTTCTAGAAGCTAGGTTAAGGTGAATTTACTAAGTACACCCTCTTCTAGCATATTTTTCTAATTGAAGTCAAAAGTGAGCCCAATTTATTTACTTAAATTGTCTTGTAAGAAGACTAAAGGAACAACAACTGATATTCTGGTGATGTGAGTTGATTTTAGGATTGCACATTTTATTGCTTGCTCTTTGTTTATGACTTTTGATTTAGAAATTATGGTGAGAACCCTAAAATGATTCCCACTGGACACGAACTTAGCCAAGTGGTTAAGTAAGTGTGAAGGTTCACTTCAGAAGGGCAAAAAGAAAAAGACAATTATAAGGTGACAAATGATGCAGCGAAAATTAAGACAAGGAATAAGTAAAGAAGAAGAAAAAAAACAAAGAACAAATTAAAGATTAGAAGAAGACATGTAGGGAATGGAATAAGGCGTAAATAAAAGATAAAAGAGGAAGGGATGAAGAGATCTTATGGGAAGAAAGGAAGTCACGCCACTTGGAGCAGAGGGATTTCAAGATGAGTGATGCAAGAGCCGCCACCTAAGTGCTTGGAAAATTTGGTAAAAGGGTTTGAAGATGTGTTTCAAGATCCCTCTAAAGGACTACCTCCTCTAAGGGGAATTGAACACCAAATAGACTTTATACCTGGGGCTTCTTTACCAAATAGGCCAGCATATAGGACCAATCCAACAGAGGCCAAGGAAATTCAACAACAAGTGGAGAATTTAATAGCTAAGGGGTGGGTGCAAGATAGCATGAGTCCTTGTGCTATGTCTGTGATTCTTGTCCCTAAAAAGGGTGGGAGTTGGAGGATGTGTACGAATTGCATAGCTATAAACAACATCAACATTATGTATAGGCATCCCATTCCTAGATTATATGACATGTTGGATGAGTTACATGGGTCTCAAATATTTACCAAAGTTGATCTTAAAAGTGGTTATAACCAAATCTGGATTAAATCGGGAGATGAATGGAAAACCGCCTTTAAGAACAAGTTTGGTTTATATGAGTGGTTAGTCATGCCCTTTGGCTTAAACCAATGCTCCAAGCACCTTCATGCGACTTATGCACCATGTCCTAAGGCCTTTCATTGGCAATTTTGTAGTGGTCTATTTTGATGACATTCTCATCTATAGCTTGTCTTTAGAGGACCATAAGAAGCATGTTAGGCAAGTGTTGGAAACCCTTAGGAAGGAAAAGTTGTGTGCTAATCCGGAAAAATGTGTGTTTGCAATAGATCACATAGACTTCTTAGGCTTTAGCACTCCCCAACTGTACTAAGACACTTGAAATTGAATGTGATGCCTCCAACATATGCATTGGGGCTATCCTCCTTTAAGAGGGTCACCCCATAGCTTATTTTAGTGAAAAACTCAAGGAGAGTCATCTCAATTACTCTACCTATGACAAATAGCTTTATCCTCTTGTGAGAGCCTTGCAAAATTGGCAACACCACATTTTTCCAAGGGAATTTGTGTTCCATAGTGATCATGAATCCCTTAAGTATTTGAAAGGCCAAAGTAAGCTCAACAAGAGACATGCCAAATGGGTAGAGTTCTTTGAGCAATTTCCTTATGTGATCAAACATAAGCAAGGTAAAGCTAATGTGGTAGTGGATGCTCTTTCAAGATGACACACCTTGCTAAATTTTTAGGATTTGATCACAAAGGAAATCTATAAGGATGACCTTGATTTCTCTCACATCTATCAAGAATGCTCAAAGGGAAGACACAAAGACTTTTTCATACATGATGATTTTCTCTTTAAAGGGAAAAGATTTTGTTCCCCAAGGGTCTTTGAGGCAATCTCTTGTTAGAGAGGCACATGAGGGTGGTCTTATGGGAAATTTTGGGGTAGCTAAAATGGCTCACTTTATTCCATGCCACAAGGTAGACGATGCTTTTTTTCATGCAAATCTCTTCTTCAAGGAAGTTGTTAGATTGCATGGGCTTCCTAGAAAATCTGACAGAAATTCTAAGTTCTTAAGTCACTTCTGGAGGACATTGTGGGGAAAACTTGGAACTAAACTCTTGTTTCTACTACTTGCCATCCCAAAACTGATGGCCAGACAGAAGTGGTTAATAGGATTTTGGGTCAAATGTTGAGGTGCCTTATTTTCGGGAATCCAAGTGTGTGGGAAAACTTGATACCTCATTTTGAGTTTGCCTATAATAGGGTAGTTAATTCTAGTACTTCCCACACCCTTTTTGAGGTTGTGTATGGGTTAAATCCCCTCACACCGTTGATCTCCTTCCTATTCCCATACTTCATGAGGTGTTGTGCAAGGATGGTTTTGAAAAGGCTTCCTTTATTAAAGACTTGCACCATCACATCAAGCTTCAAATTGAAAGGAAGGTAGGCAAGAATGTCGAGCATGCCAATAAGGGGCGCAAGGCATTGATCTTTGAACTCAGGGACTGGGTTTAGCTTCATTTGAGGAAGGATGGCTTCCCTACTCAAAGGAAGTCCAAACTTCTACCTTGCGGCGATGCCCTTTTCAGGTAATTAAGAGGATCAATGACAATGCATATGAGTTGGATTTACCTGATACGTATTTAGGTAGTAATTCTTTCAATATCAATGATCTAACTCCTTTCTCTGCAGGTCGTAGGTCTTCCAAATTTGTGGACGAATTCCCTCCCACCCGAAGAGCATGATGAGGACCTAGGAGAGAGTGCGCCTACTGACCAAGCCCAGCCTCCTAGGAGGATGATTAGGAGCATGCCTCAAGACACAAGGTTAGGTCAGGATTCTCCAGCCACTGCCTCAGTACCTAGCTTGCCCTAGAGGATCACGAGGAGGAGAGCACAGGCCTTGGGTTTTGAGCATTAATTTGTGTCATTAATCTTATTTTCAGTAGAATAGGTGTCCTTTAACATAAAAGGAGGGTGCACCTATCCCTTTAGCTTGTTTTTAAACCTAGTTTCTAGAAGAACTTCCTAGGGTGTGGCTTTGACCTTGGTCAATGCTCCTAGTTACACCATTTGTTCCTTTCCCCTCCTACCCTTCATGCTTGTTTTCCAAGGCTCCTTCACCTATAAATAGGATGCCTACCTCATTATATTTGACATGTTAATTTGGAATAGAAAAGTTACTCTGCACAAATTGTGAGAAATGTTTGTTGTTGGGTTCAATAGTGTCAAAGTTCAAAAGGGGGGTGAATTGAGCTTTTAAAAATTTCGCACAGATTCAAATTTATCACAGGTCAAAGAGAAATAAATCGATTTATTTAACAATGAACAAATTTATTTTTATACGGTTTATGTATTAAGAAGTTTATATCAGTTAAGTGATTTTTTATTTTAAGCAGATTGATTCGCAAGCTACACTCAAATTGTTTTAAGAGAGGAACAATGAAAACAGAATCAGTGATCTTCAACTTTTAAATCCAGTGATAAATGTTCAATTACAAGCTTGACAATTAATTGGGTGAACTTTCACAAATCAAACGGTTCCAGTTGTATTCAACAGTTCATACCCTTTTTTAAAAGAACCAAACAGATTTTCCAAAAATCAAGAACATGAACAAACAAACCCAGAAAGAATATATTTATTTCTAATTGAACATATTCAAATCCTGACAGTTTAATAGATAAAACAGTAAAAGAGTGCAGAAATTAAGAGAGATTGGAACACAGCAAGATTATACTGGTTCACTCAGCTGAGCTACATCCAGTCTCACCTAATACAAGGTGAAATCCACTAAAACACAATTCAAAACACGTACACAACCACTGTTCTTGAACCCTACAAGAACTTGACACACTTTGCTGAAAAACACTATTCCAGCACACACAACTCTTCAAGAAACCCTATCAAGAAGAGTTTTACAATCACACTTGACAATTAATTGAGATATAAAACGAATACACCTGATAGAGAATGCAGAAATCTGCCTTAGACCAGTAGAACAGATTGTTCACACAGTGACAACACCTCTAACCAAGCCTTAAAACCAACCAAGAACAAGCACACTTTGTAATTTGAAAAATCTGTCAAGAACTCGCGCCAATGCTCTGAAATCTCTTTTGTCTCAGTTGTAAAAACTAGTTTTCTCAACTATATCAACAACATTTTAAAGCCAGAACAAACTCTCTTTTTATAGGAAACATTTTATAACAAACTTTCAAAAAATAGTTAAAGCTGTTACAAAAAAAATAGATTGAAAATAAAATGAACATATTTATTTTAAAAGGGAGTGAGAGATTTTGTTAGATGTAGGAGACTTAGTCAAACTCCCTGGTCAAGGATAAAACTGTGAAAAACCTTTTAAGAGAAACATGGCATCAGACAAAAAAGAATCTATTCATTTACGGAAGAACATATTCATTTTCAAAATAATAACAAGAACTTTTTAACAAGTGAAACACAGTCGTTTTGATGGAATGAAGACTTAGTCAAGATACTTGATGCATAAAACATGATTTTCAAACAACATTTAATCAAGGCATCAGTTTAAGAAAAGAATTTATTCATTTAGAGAAGAACAGATTCATTTTCTATGCAGTAAAGGATATTTTCACAAAACATGCGAAAAACATTTTCATAAGACTTGTGCTTGATCTTATCACATTTTCATGGGTTAAGAGGTGGGTTACCCAGCAAAAAGCCCACTTTAAACAACCTCTAATCTATACCTAAGACATCCTTAAAACAAATACAAACACTAAGAAAAAATACACATTTGGCTTCATCAAACACTTTGTCTTGAAGCGGCAGCATCCATCTTCAACATTTGTGAGGTTTAAATCCTCTTGGCCAATTTTTGGGCCAATTTTTCATGGGCCATGTATTAGGCCAATTAGAGTAGGGTGTAAATAGAAAAAGAAAGACTCTAGCTAGAGTTACAATTGGGCCTCCTTGGACCCAATGCAGCTCTAGATAATCTAGGGTGCACAAATAAATTACTAGAGTGCAAATAGAAAGCATGAAGTAGCAAGAGGTCCACATGTCATCTCCTGAATGGAGAGGATTCCCACCAATGCCAAAAGGACATTTTTCTTCATGGGAATGGAGAGGATTCTCTCCAATTAGAGGAGGACACTTGTCAACCTCTAATTTGAGAGGATTTGCTCCAATTAGAGAGAGTCACTTGTCCTTTTATGAGTGGAGAGTTTTTAGGGTTAAAGCTTGCCCCTGGCTACCCATAACACTATAAATACAAGAGTTAGCCCCCTAGTAAATTAGATTTGAATTGATAATGAAATTCTTCCCAAGTTGCTAGCTCATTTGTCTTCAAATTCTCACTCTCAAGTTTGCACTTCTATTAATGTTTTTCTTGAATCTTCTTAGAAGTTGGCCACACCTATTTTAAACCTTTACGCTCCCTCTTCATTTCATCTTCTCCACACTTCCATTAAGCTATTAATGTCATTTTCAAGTCCATTCTTCAGCAACATACAAAACTAAAACAAAGAAGAAGCCAAAACAAGCTAGTTTTGCATCATTAGATTTATTATGTAATGAAAAAGACAAGGAAGAAGAACACCTTAAAGGTGCAATTTGCGTTTCAGCACGGGTCAACATGATTATTTTTGTAGTGTAAGGTGAGATATTGTGACTGGCTTATCTTTTCTTTCTTTATCTTTTTCATTTTCATTTTTGTTTTTCATTTTTATTTGGTCCTCATCAACTTCTTTGGGAGAAAGGGGTTTTAAGATAACCTTATGCCCTTGGAAGTTGAAAGACATTTTATTGGTATGGCCATCATGTAAAACTTATCTATCATATTGCCAAGGTCTTCCCAATAGAATATGTGTGGCTTCCATTGGCACAACATCACATAAAACCTCATCTTTATACTTTCCTGTAGCAAAAGTTATAAGGCCTTGTTTAGTGATATGAGTTGATTTTTTTATGTTTTCATTTATGGTGTGATACTTTACTTAGATTGATATTTTTTAGCAATTATATGGTGAGAACCCAAAGAAGATCCCCACTGGACACGAACTTAACCAAGTGGTTAAGTAAGTGTGAAGGCTCACATTTAAAGGGCAAAGGAAAAATACAAGAATATGGTGATTGATGATGAATGGCGAAATGTAAAAGAGAATGGAAGGAAAAACAAGAACATAATGATCACTAAATTGACAAAGGATGAAAACAAGAACATAAGAACACAAAGATAAATGGAATAATGGAAAGAATGGAAGAGATGAGAGAAAGGAAAAGCTTATGTGATGGAAGAGAGGTGGAACACGCCACTTGGAGGGTGATTTTACTCCAACATAAGTGTTGATGGCCGCCACTTGAGAGCTCTCAAACACTCAAGATAAATCCTAAATGCTAAGAGGAAACAAGCCTCACTAACACCTCACACAATTTGTGCAGAGTTTCTTTACTTCATTCAAATTCAACTTGTAAAATACAATGAGGTAGGCCTCCTATTTATAGGTGAAGGAGCCTTGGAGAACAAGCATGAAGGGTAGAATGAGGGAAACACTAAAAAATGAGGCAGCCTTAGGGTTTGACGTCAAACCCGCATCCTAGGTTTGTCCTTCTAGAAACTAGGTCAAAATCTCTTCCTAAAGGGCTAGGAAAAAGCTAAAATGATAACTACACCCCTTATTATGCTAAAGACACCTTATTCTAGCCTATCTTTGCTATTTGGATCCCTAAAGGGAGCCCAAATTATTTACAACATATTTGTATCTTATAAGAAGACAAAAAGGAAGAATTGTTGGTGTGCTGGTTTATGCTCAGCTCTTTTGGTGAGGTCCATGTGATCCTTGGTAGGGTTATGAATTGTTCGATGAGATGATTGTTCATGATGTGCTTTGTCTTTTTCTTCCTTGGTCATCTTCATAGCTACTTGGGTTGTATCATGTTTAGTAACCATGATTTCAGCTTCGACACTAAGCCATTGTAGTTTATAGGGCTTTGTATGAGAGATAATGGGTAATCCAAGCTTCTCCACTACTCTGGTACTTGTCACATTAACAAAACTACCCCTATCTATTATCATGGAACATAACTTGTTGTTGATAAGGCAGTGGGTGTGGAAAATATTTTCTCTTTGGGTGTCATCCAAAGGTTTTGGAATTGTCCCCAACATTCGCCTTATCATTAATAAGTCACCTTCACAAGGTATCTCACATTCATTTTCATTATGGGTTTTTGAAGGGGAAGGGGAGTTAGACCTAGAAGATTGATCACTATGGTCACTTACTAATTGCCCCCCCCCCCCCCCCCCCCCCCCCCCCCCCTTTTTTTTTTTTTTTCCTTCTCCACCCGCTTCCCCCATCTCAACTCTTTACATAAATTATCTTAATTACTTTTTTTTTTGCATATTTTTTAGATAATGTTG
>Ga0123342_1006895_pt1 | contig 15433 bp, 7 predicted proteins | sample Turbeawhitnodule_FD_89960 | JGI IMG/M metagenome (GOLD analysis project Ga0123342, IMG submission 89960) | Root nodule microbial communities of legume samples collected from Mexico - Turtle bean Mexico white nodule | ecosystem: Host-associated > Plants > Roots > Nodule | place: Mexico: Nepantla... | reverse complement strand
TTTTTTTTACACACAAAAATAAAAAAAATAAAAAAAATATATATATAAATAAATATATATATATATATATATATATATATATATATATATATATATATATATATATATATATATATATATATGTTTATTAATTGATATGTTTGATTGACCTGTTGTATTGTAGTGCTTAAAAAACAATATAAGTGTTGTCTGTTATTACAAGGTTCCAAGTTTTACAATGATGTTGGCATTGATGTGTTTAGTGTTGTTCTGGAAGCAGATTTCAGGTGCAACTGTAACGGTTTTTGATCCATCCGGTGGTACAAGTGGAGGGAAAGTTGTGATATCTGGAACACCTGATCAAACCTTTGCAGCTCAGAGCTTGCTTCAAGCCTTTATTCAAACGGCACAAGTAAGCTGACCAAAACCAGCATTTCATCATCAGTTGGTGCCATGAATGGTGTACATAGATAGACATGTCAAACGACAGACAACAACCTTCTTCACCTTGTTAATATGGATTCACTGTTTTCCTTAAAGATCATGCTCACCTCCTATTTATTGACTATAACACAGATTTTTCTCACTTTCGCACTCACTCTCACTTTTAATTCAAGCTTCATCACAGTAAAAAATTTCTCCAAGGCCCCATTTATGTTCTATTCATCCTCATCCCTTTTCCTGTCTACTTATTTTATATTTTCTTATATGACCCATGGAGTTTGAAGAAAAAAGAAAAAAAATAGATGAAAAGGACGACATTTATTTTTCTTTTACAAAATGAATTGGTTAACATATTCTGAAAAAATAAACATAAAGTAGAAGGTAGTATTCAATGATTATCCATTATAATTCCTATTGTATAATGGTGGTCACGTTTGCAAGACAGTTTTGACAACGGAATGAAACTGGTCTGACTAGGATGTTTTAAAGAAACAGTAAGAACCAGTTAAATTAATACAGTGGAGCTGGTTAAAAAGGATAATTTAGTTTTTTTACAGTTACACATTAGTGTCATTTGTTCTTCAATTTTATGCAAAATTTTGGTTTACCAATTATTTTGATGTTTATGGGGTTGCTTTACGCAATTTCATCATTATTGTATCAACATGTTGAGATTATATCATTTACAATGATTGATAAAGAAACTAATGGGAGTCTAAAATGTGTTCTGGAAATGTTTGATAGTGTAAATAATCTGTATTTCAAGCTCTTTTCTGAGTGAACCTTTGATTATTTTTTTTACAAATAAACTATTCCGTTTTTACTAAGAAGTCAAAGTGCTAACATGCTTGAGGGTTAGATGAAGCTAGTTTCAATCCTCTTACATGAAAATCTTATGTTAACATATATGGGCTGAAGTTTTAATCTTAACTATTATATTCAAATTAATAGATTTAGTTACGCCTTTAATCTAACTATTGTTTTAAAATCTATATATGTAATTATGCTTTAATTATAGAGCCCATGGGATTTTTCTTTCCTAATTAAAGATAACATTTGATTTCTAATTAAAAATTAATTTAATCATTAATTTTAATCTAGTAATTACAATTAAATATTTTTGTTTCTTATAATGACCAAAATTTTCCACTAAATATACTATTAAGAATTAGATTTTATTACGAATAGTTAAAATTAAGATACACAAGTCACAAATTAAAATATTGAACCTTCTTGCATAGTTATGTAATCCATGTTTACTAATCCTATATTTTTTTACTGGTCTTCTTGCTTATTAAATGAGAAAAGAATTAAATGCATTTTGTGTTTTAAAGATATAAAAGTAAGATCATATTTTTTAAGATTTTTTTTTATTTGATTGTCATTTTCAAAGTTTAAAAGAACATTACTCTTTTGTCATGTATATTTTGTATTTAATTTTTAATTCATTTATTTATTTATATTTATTATAATGTAGAAATAAAATAGAAAATTGTATAAACACTTTATTAAAAATATTTTTTATTTTACATAAAATAATCTTAAACCAACTCTTAAAAAATAAAGGGAGCAAGTTTATGTTGTTCTAGTTTGATTACACTGAAAAGTGTCGAAGATAGTGTTGTGAACGGTAAACCTGAATCTAACTAGTTTCTCTTTTCTTCATTTCATTTTTAAATAATACATTGAAGAACATAATAAAAAATGTTCAGCATGAAAATATGAATTTATATTCTTCTCTGATTGCCCAATGCGCTCACACAAAATCGTTAAGTGCCCTTAGAGCAGTTCACAAAAACGTCATCAAATCCGGTTTCTCGTACTCGTTTTTGGGCCACAAGCTCATTGACGGCTACATCAAATGCGGCAGCCTCGCTGAGGCACGCAAGTTGTTCGATGAATTGCCCAACAGACACATAGTTACTTGGAATTCGATGATCTCTTCTCATATCAGTCATGGGAAGAGCAAAGAAGCCGTTGAGTTCTATGGCAACATGCTTGTGGAGGGTGTTTTACCCGATGCCTACACCTTCTCTGCCATCTCTAAGGCTTTTTCACAGTTGGGTCTCTTACGCCATGGTCAGAGGGCTCATGGGTTGGCTGTGGTTTTGGGTTTGGAGGTTCTGGATGGGTTTGTTGCTAGTGCCCTTGTTGATATGTATGCTAAGTTTGATAAAATGAGGGATTCCCATTTGGTTTTTCACCGTGTTTTAGAGAAAGATGTTGTCTTGTTCACTGCATTGATTGTGGGTTATGCTCAACATGGTCTTGATGGGGAAGCTTTGGAGGTTTATGAGGACATGGTCAAAAGAGGTGTTAAGCCTAACGAGTATACTCTTGCTTGCATCCTGATAAGTTGTGGTAATCTAGGGGATTTAGTTAATGGTCAGTTGATCCATGGTCTTGTAATTAAGTCAGGCCTGGAATCTGTTGTTGCTTCACAGACTTCTCTCCTTACCATGTATTCAAGGTGCAACATGGTTGAGGATTCTATAAAGGTGTTTAATCTGCTTGATAATGCAAATCAGGTGACCTGGACATCTTTTGTAGTGGGTCTTGTGCAAAATGGGAGAGAGGAGACTGCTGTGTCAATATTCAGGGAAATGATTCGTTGTTTGATAAGTCCAAATCCTTTTACATTGTCGAGTATTCTTCAAGCATGTTCAAGCCTTGCAATGCTTGAAGTAGGGGAACAGATCCATGCCATAATCATGAAACTAGGATTAGATGGAAATAAGTATACTGGTGCAGCGCTGATTAATTTATATGGAAAATGTGGAAATATAGAGAACGCAAGGTATGTTTTTGATGTTTTAACTGAGTTAGATGTAGTTGCCATCAATTCAATGATCTATGCTTATGCTCAAAATGGTTTCGGGCATGAGGCACTTGAGCTGTTTGAAAGAATGGAAAAATTGGAATTTGTGCCAAATGGTGTGACATTAATCAGTATTCTCTTGGCATGCAACAATGCAGGTTTAGTTGAAGAAGGATGCCAAGTATTTGCCTCCATTAGGAATAATCACAAAATTGAATTGACAAGAGACCATTTTACTTGTATGATTGATTTGCTAGGGCGATCAAGGAGACTTGAGGAGGCTGCATTGTTGATAGAGGAAGTGAGAAATCCAGACGTGGTACTATGGAGGACACTGCTGAACACATGTAAGATTCATGGAGAGGTAGAAATGGCAGAGAAAGTTATGAGAAAAATCCATGAACTTGCTCCTGAGGATGGGGGAACACATATCCTTTTGACAAATCTTTATGCTTCTGCTGGGAAATGGAACCAGGTGATTGAGATGAAAAGCACAATAAGAGATCTAAAATTGAAGAAAAGTCCTGCAATGAGTTGGGTTGATGTTGATAGAGAGGTGCATACTTTTATGGCTGGAGATTTGTCTCACCCAAGAGCTCATGAGATTTTTGAAATGTTGCATGGATTAATGGAGAAGGTTAAAACTCTGGGTTATAATCCTGATACCAGATTTGTGTTGCAGGATTTGGATGAAGAGAAGAAAATGAGTTCTTTATATTATCATAGTGAAAAACTGGCAATAGCTTTTGCTTTATGGAAGACTATTGGTAGGAGCACTACCATCAGGATTTTTAAGAATCTTAGAGTTTGTGGTGATTGCCACAGTTGGATAAAATTTGTTTCTTTACTTACTGGGAGATATATTATTGCTAGAGATGCAAAGAGATTCCATCATTTTAAAGGAGGTTTATGTTCCTGTAAAGATTACTGGTGAAACGCATTTCTTATATCCTTTCCCTAGCTTCTCTATATAATAATTTTCTTAACCGGTCATACCTCACATGTGAAGGTATAACCATGAGTGATTATTCATCTGACCCATTTTCTCATAATAAATTTTAACACTAATTATTCGCACAGATCTGTGTTCAATACTTCCACCACATCTAAATATCAAAATTTTAGATCAAGGAAGATCTGGGTTTAATATTTCTAATTCAATAATACATGTTAGATAAAGGCTCAAATGTGGTACAGAACTTAATTTTGCTCTTGTTCTGTTCCTTCATCTGTTTTCAAGAAGAAATAAATGGGATCCTTATGATCAATATCTGTTTTTCATTCCTTTTATTTGTTTTCTTAGTAATATCATTATTCTATTCCTATATGTAAATTGTTACTTTCTAGGCTGTTACCTGTATTTGTTTACAAGACACTTCCAGACATGTCATGTTTTTGGTACTCAGATAACAAATAGTAAATCAGTGAATGATCTGTAGATTAGCTGATAGTTGTCATTAACAGCATGCAATAGAACCACGAGTTATAGCAGTTCCTTGTCGTTAAGATGATACCATTGGTGAGGAAAATTAATCATTATATCCAGGATGTACTGAATCCATATTGATAATAAATCAAAACATCATGACTATAGGTTGATATCAAGACAGGCTCTGTGATTGGGTTCAGCTGCTGAAATATTGACCAGCAAATTTGAGTATTTATTTTTGTTTTGCATGATTAATTTAACAAGTAAATCTATTAGCAACTTTTACTTGACTACAAAATCTATATGAACTCTTCTAAGAATGTGATGCTTTCAGGTCTTTTGTGATATTTTTATTAAGTCTCTCGTAAATATTTTTATTATACTGTTGGATGGAGCATTTATTATTAAGTCAAAAAGTTATAATTAATAGTCACAACACTTTCTTTCTACTAAAGAATATAACATTTCAAGCATTACGATTTATTGTAACTTAGTCTATCTGGTCTATGTTTCTCTCAGTCATTGTCTCATTAAGAATTGAATTTTTTAATTGTGAATTGGCTCATGTGACCTATGCTGCAAGATAATAGTACAATCCGCAACAATTTCTCTCTAGAAATCAAACTCGTACCCTTGATTTCCAATTGTAGTTTCAACACTTACCAACAGATCAAATAGTTTCAACACTTACCAACAGACCAAAAACTGTAATTGATAATTAGGATGTAACTCTTTTTATTTAAGAACGCAGTATCTCAAACAACACAATTCCATTATGACCACCACTCTTATACAAGAAGAATACTTGATGTAGTCTAGATCATGTATATCTATTTACTTGAACAATAGAACTTCTTTTGGCCTCTTAAAAAGAGACAAGTTTGTATCCGCAAGGTTCTTAGATGCAATGATACAAACTAGGGCAATGGCCTAGGGTGGGTTAGGGTTATTGCTTTTAATCTATGAGTGGATAATGATTGTCATTCAATATAACGATATTTTTCTTACTTTTAGAGACTTCACTTTTTATAAGATATCAAGTGTAAGAAAATTACAGTACTATTTCATCAAGAATATGTATCTCACTAGAATTTAAGCTTTTTCATTATCTTTCTGAGTCCTTAATTCTTTTTTGATATCTTATATTAATTAAGACTCTTGAATAATTAATTAATATTTTATTTAAAAAAAAAAACAAATCAAAAGAGCATCGGTTCAAGAAACGTACTCTTATTTTGTTCACCAAAAAACTCTAAATCACTGCGATGCTAACAAACTCTCCTTAGATAGTAATGAAACTGTAGTTAGAAGACCCAAATGACAGTGCATGACTACTACTAATACATGATGGCCTTTATTCCAGGGTAATATCATGCCAAATTATGAAATCATAGATCATGTCTGGCTCAGTTAAATACCAGGAGCCAGTCAGGCGTTACAATTGAAAGCCAAACCGACCCATGTTCTAGCTAGGATTTTGAACAACTTGAACAATTGCACCAGCCTTTATAGCTTGGCTATGTATTAGCTTCAACCCAACAAAGCCTTACCGCAAACAAATAACAAATTAACTGAAATGTTGTGGGTGCAAGAATATAGAAAAAGCCAGCTGCTGTATACAAAACTGTAATTGCCTATTTACAGTGCTCTCTCGGTTGCTAAAATTTAAGTTGTATACAAAACAAGAGTGTTTTAGAGTGAGTCTAAATATCAGTATTTGATCGTGTGATGGCGTAACCAGAGGTCATACATAACCATATGGAAAGCATCAAATCTGATTGGGGGTGAATTCCATTGGAAATGTTTCTGAACCTGATAGAGCATGAAGCAACTTTATGTGAGCTACAACATATGAAAAATAATAATTCAATTGACAATGAAAATTTCTACCAACCAAACAAAGATTTTTCTGAACTATAAGCAAAAGTTCACGTGGAACACAAAAGGGCAGAAACCTAAAATCTTTCACCAATATACAGATTTCATATATAGTAATGAGAGGATTTATACCTTTACCAAATTATAATGAAGTGCAACAAACTCAGCATCTGATATGCTTTTGAGGATTTGTTTAAGCTGATATACATCTTTCTCTTTGAGTACAACAGAAAATTTATTCCAGTCAATAATATCATTAAAAGGAAGGTCATAGTAATTTGACAATATCACTGCAAAACAACATAAGCAGCTATAGGTCAGGTACAAGGTAGTCTAAATAATCCTGTCCCAAATGCAAGAATATCAAACAGAACATAAATTTATTCAAAACCAAGTTACGGTTCAAATGTCATTCACAATATTTTTATTTAGTTCTTTTTAACAAGCTAAAGTGAAGTGTATGTGTAATCGGTTTACACATGCCTTCTACTGAATTTGACCTTAATAAGAATATTAGAGGGGTGGAGCAAGGGAGCATATCCTAAAATCCCTGGGCACCAATTCCACAAGACAAACTTCACTACCTCTTGTATTCTACAATTCAATGGTTGTATTACAACCTCAACTCCCTCCAACAGTCCAACAATAAAAGGGTTCAGTTATCGTTCATTCCAATTATCAAATATGCCTTTCCAAATTGAACTATTTTTGTGTATAGTTAAAGACGGCTAATTAATTGATTATCAAACCACCACAATTAAGACACTCAAGTATCATTCGATAATAAAGTTTCAATATGCAATCTTAGGAGTGATAGAAGCAACCAAAGGTTGACTAATCAGTCTAGACAAGGATATGATTTGCAAATGTTTCAGAATAGACACAAGAAATATGCAACCACAGTCACACCATCCATGAAAAGTGACGAAAACCACTAGACAATAAGTATTTGGTAATTATACACTTGTACCGTCAGTCTTTCAGGTATGCAGTTTTAAGAAGCTGAATACACAACTATAAAATCAAAAGGGAAAAAATCATTAGAAAGGATTATCTTACCAGGGATGCACCCATAATGGATAGAGTCTGCTATTCGAGCACTATTGACCTGGGATCCACCAGGACATATACAAAACTTACTCCTATAAAATCTCTTCTGGTACACTAGATGCCCAGTAGCCCTACTAATTCTGTTATTTGAAATATCAAGTTCTGTGTCATTTTCCCACACACGTGCAAGAATAACCCTAATTTTAGAGTTACGATGACCAGCCCAAAATCCAAGTGTAGTCCTGCAAAGCACAGATTTCGATAAATTTTCAGAATCTATAGATATGCATGTAGAACCATTGTCTATTGACCCTACAGAAAAAAACTATGTATGAATACACCAGCCATATTAATTAAGCTTATGAAATAAATTAGTTCAGTATCCTTACTTACTAATTCTGTGGCTGGAAATATAGATTCTATATTAATTTTTCATACTATTTTACATGAAACAAATAAAAATTGGGCTCTTGTACGGGATAAAAAATATTGAAACTCAGAAAAACATTTCGTTGCAACATGGAGGTTATAAGTCACAAAAGTCACTGGCATTTTTCTTGTCTTAAGCTCTTTCCAAGCAGTGTGTACTCCATGGAAGGTTTTTAAGATCCACGGCATAGATTAACCCAGGATACCAGAAACTAAAGAGCAATTGCAGCATATAATTTAAGACTTCAGGGTCATGAGCCAGTGTCTGATTAAGGGTCTTTGAACATTCTGAGAAATATCAACTAACTTCCATCAGTCTGACCATAAAAGATTAACAAACACTTCAAAAGCAGGACGACAAGTCATTCAAACTGAAAATCGAATCCCCAAAACCTAATCTTCCAAATTCAGGCACGCAATGGAACTAAATTGAAGCAACACATGACTTAAAAAACTTCACCTGTTTTCTACATCATTCCCCCCAGCAGGAAGAGCAAAAGGCTGTAGCACTTGAGGGAGAGCAACATCTTTGTGCGGAATAAATCCAACATCATAGCTGGGGGAGCATACTGCTCGAATGGAATTTTTCACGAGAAACTCAAGACCTTCTGTTGCCCTTACACCAACATCATGACAAGTGACAAAGAAGTGATCAGCACCCAAGGTTCTGTTCCAATAAGGATATTTGGATATCAAGCTCTCCACATAATTTTGTACTATGATCGTCATGTTCTCATAAGACGTACCCTGCATACCACACAAACATAAGACCACATTCCCCCTAGAAGCAGTCACTTAACATCCAATATGAGATATTTTTATAATTTTGTCAATCTTTCCTTTGCATTCATAATTTTTCTTATAATTTTGAGTTTGAACCTACAATGGGGGATCTTTATCACATCTCCTCACACCAATGACTAGATATTGTCGAAAACAAGTGACTTGAGAGAGGTCCAACATCAACCATTAAATAGACTTTAATAACAATTGGCCTAACAAACAACTATAAGATACGTTCGATACCATCTTTGAATTTTGAGTTTGGACTTAACCCCAAGAGCTAGCTAGCTCATGAAATAAGAATTGCCCCCACTTTTATTCACCATGTTGGCCATATCATTAACCAATACAAGATCTCCAACAATTTCCCCTTCAACTATCAATCCACAGTTACTACGCACCAGCAATGCATGGAAGCATCTAACATTCTCCACCCATTCTCCCCAGATCTCAACAAGAGCAAATGCAGAAAGAGAAAGAAAATACCTTGCCACGCATCTTGTGACATGAGATGGGGATGAAGAAGAGGTGCGCCTGATCGGGGTTTTCGGTGCGGAAGCGACTCTCTCTGATGTTCTGGAAGAAATAGCCCTCACTGGAGTACTTCCCGGTGAGCTTCCTCGGCGTCTGGTAGAACGTGTTGGGATCCCCATCAGGGTATATGTACACCTTGAACTTCTTCTCCATCTCCTCGTAGTTCAACTTGAACACCCGCGGAGAGTGGTACGTGTCCGAATACTCTTCTTCTCCTTCTCCTCCTCCTTGCTCCTCTTCTCTCCCGGTTTCCGGCACGTCGCCGAGCTTCGTGAGGGAGAGCTTGGAAACCTAGAGCAAAAGGGTAACGGAGAAAGCGTTGAAAAATGAGAAATTGGAAGATGGGGTGGGAGAAAAAGGAGAAAGGGGTACCTGGGGTGGCGGTGTGGAGTATCTGAGAGAGAGGTAGGTGAAGGAGAGAAGGGTGAGGATTGCGAGGAAGAGGAGCGAGCCTCGCAGAGAGAAGAACCAGGATTGTTGCTTCCCCGTCGTCATCAGTCTTGGATTCAACCCTGCTGCGAAGTTTTGTTACCTTTGATTTTGATCTATGAAAGTATGAGTTTGAAGAATGGTGCGGTTAGATTAGAGTGATGTGATGAGAGTAAGAGATGAAGATGAAGCAGAAGAAGATGAAATCTGCGATTTGAGGTTTCGAACCTTCTTCCTATGCCTCTTCTAATTTACTCTTTTTAGAACTTACATTACTGTTTAATTCACTTTATTACACGTTTTCAAGCAGTACTATGATTTATATTTCAGTAATGCTAGAAAAAAGTCATTTATTTAAACTAAATCGAGCTTTTTATAGAATTAACATTTGAGATGCATTTTAAACTGGATATTTTCTTCTTTCAGATTTGTTTCTTAGTTAGGGATGCCAAAAAGTTAAAATAATAATATTAAATGAGTATCTTTAATTTTAGTTATCCACTTGTTAAGACGATGATTACGTATATCATTATACAATTAATATGTATCCGATACTCGTTGATGGTTTTATTTAAATATTTATTTTTAAATCAAGTGATAAATATTATTAACACGGGAAGAAATTTTTTATTTTTTATCATTTATATATAATTATGTTTAATATTAAAATTAAATAAACGATATTATTATTTTTATGCATTTATATTATTAGTAAATTTATAGTTTCTTTTAATAAAAAAACACATAAATTTTATCAAAACATACTTATTATATATTGAATTTACTGTAGATAAATATATATATATATATATATATATAATAATAGTTAAAATTTATTTAAAACTACAAACTTAACCGAAAAAATAATTAAATAGAATATGAATTTTATATTTTTTAATATTTTATCAATTATAGGAATTAAACCAATATTTTTCATTAAATCTATGCACAACCAATAATATATGACAATCATTGCAACACATGTACATGTAACACCGTTAAACAATAAATCAAAAAATTATCCTCAATTATTCGATCAACTTTAATCATAAAAATATTATATACAAAAGTGCAATAAAATCTGCTTCTCTTTTCTCCATCTTGGATCCGTATAGAGACCCATTCAAATGGTTTGTTTTGAAGTTTTTCCTTCTCTTATTCCTCTATTTTGCTATGAATATTAACTCTCTACAATTAACTAACAAATAAAGAACAAACAAAATATCAGTATAGCAGGTAAAAAATAGAGTTAAGAACACAATGACATACCTTCTCTACATAATGCTCTCTAGTGACCATACCTATTTTGAAGGTGGTCTCTAAAGTCATAAATTTATGAAAAGTTAAGATGAATTTGAAAATCAAAACCTAAAAATGAAAATATAGAGGAAGAACACAGATATAGAAATGGTGATGACAGAAAACCAAAAAATCAAATTGAAAATAAATTTTCCGTAAAATATGAGGAAATGAGAATATAGTTTAGTTAATGCTATGATTTTATTTAAATCCATAAAATTGTTACCAAAAAAAACGTCTTATGAGGACTTTCATCAAGTACCATCTGTCTTCTCTTGTTGAGTCCTTCTTATCTCTCTAGTCACATGTTTCAATCACAATTTCAAAAGAAAATTAGTGTTTCACAAATTGAAATGCACAAAAAGAGAATTGCCGATTGTGATGTGTGGAGTATGTACGTGAAAAAGAAAAAGAGAAAGTGGGAAGTAAGGTAGTGAGTTATATGTACTTGAGAATCATAAAATCTGGTTTTTAAATCAATTTTAAAATTGCTACAATAGTGGAGAGTAATTAGGAAATAACAAAAATAATTCTTTCAAAATTCAAACAAAAGAGTAAAGGTAACAATACAATATATTTTGTCCATCAACCCACATCTCAATTCAAAGTTTTATTTGACTCATTCCCAACCAATATCTTTAATGTTTCATTTAATAGAGAAGAAGATTGAGTTTAAAACCGAAAAGTAACTACTCATATCTCCACTCTCCTGCTAAAGCGGTCCACATTTAACAACTATTTAATAGAAAAAAAGATCTAAAGATCTTTAAAACAGAAAACCTAATCAATCTCTTCACTCTCGTTAGATGATAACAAATAAAATAAAATTTTAAAATTAAAAAACTGTTTTATTAACTTCTAAAATTATAAAATATTCAAATAACCAAAATAAATTAATAAAATAAAATATTAAGTAAAGATAAAATAGGAAAAAAATTTAGAGAAGGAGAATTTCATATATATATATATATATATAGATAAACATTAATAAAAGAATATTTAAAATTTAATTGTAGAGATTACTTTTTATTTAAACTAATTAAATTAAATTTATTTATAAAGATGTTGCTTTTTAAAAAATCATACTATATCAACTTATTTAAAATTTATTTTTTAAATAAAATTATTTATACTAATATTTTATTATTTAAATTATATTTTTAAGATTAATTTTTATTTGAATTTATATTTTAAATAATTTAAATTAAAAAAATTCATGTATATTCATAAACATTTATAAGTATAAAAAACTCACGAATAATTTTAACACAAAAAGTTAAAAAAAAAATGGTATCAAAAAGTGTTTTTTTAACAACAAATATCGGATAAGTAATATAGATGGCAGCCCGAAAACGTGGTGATTCGTAGTATTGAGGTTAATTTTGGTTTTTCACATGTTGGACAACTATGCTGATAAAAGAGGTGATTCATATTTCAATTAATAATTATGAAATTTCAAGTCATTATAATTCAGGTTAAAATAAAGAGGCAAGAATCAGGCGAATGACTCACATGCACTAAGTTGTTAATCAGAAAATGCAAGATGAAAAAAAATATTTATAATTTTTTAAAATAATTGAAAAAATGGATTTATAAATAAATCGTACTTTAAAATATATTTTTAAAATTATACTATAAAATATAAGTCTCTTTTCATTTAAAATAATATTAAAACTGTGTTTTAAAAACATAACTTTAAAAAAAAAATTTAAGCGAATGTGACTTTTAAAAACCACCTTTAATTATTTTGTTTCAGATGAAGTTGTAACCGTCTAAAAATATAATTAACTATTACAATATACTTTCTACAGAAAGTTTATAACTTTTTAAAATATTTCTAATACATAAATTTTTTTAAAGTTTATAACTTTAATAAAAAATTAAATTTTTAAACTTTTAAAAACCACCTTTAATTATTTTGTTACAGTTGAAGTCGTAAAAGTTGAAGTCTTAAACGTATAAGAATATAACTAACTATTAAGTTATATAGAAAATTCAGAGTTTCTTAAAATATTCTTAGTATATATTTATGATATATAAATATAAATATTTATAAAATAAAGTTATTTATTACCATCATCATCGCAATGAACAATACAACTAAAAAAATAAGAATAATTTAATAAAAAAAAATCATAATACATGTAAAAAGGATCAATACGTTAATCACTTATAATAATTCATTCAAATATTATCATATAACATATCAATATAATAATTAGATTTTATTTGTTTTTATAAAAAGTTTTCATGTTAGTCATCACTATGCAGTTTGACATCTCACTTAGGCTGACACTTCAAGTAACAACAATCATCTGTCATCACAAGAAAAAAAATATTATTAAAAAAAAGAAAAAAGAAAGAAAATACAAAAATATGGGGAGACTAGACCAAAACTCATATGTTAACAAAAACGATACATATGTAGACTATACATATTCATAAAGAATTCTAAGAACATACTAGATGGAAGTCTATTATACCAATGAAATGATTCTCTATAAATAAATAATAAATTAACCAACTTATCAGCACACGCATTCATTTCACACGAAAAATATGAGTAACCCTAAACCTAATTGTTCCACAAAAATTAAGACAAATATTTCATCAATTACGAAACATCCATGGAACATTAGTCCTAGCAGTAAACGCAACACAAACCAAGACATAATCACATTCAAACTAGACATTAGTAAGTCCCATTTTTTGAGCTTCCTCCTTATCATGTATAACTCCATAAAACTCAGCAACCAAAGCATTTTGAACTTCAAGAAACGCTAAAAAAGCACCAATAAATTCTCCCATACTCCCACGAAAAATACCTCCACAAGTAGCAAGACCAGGATACCCCTAGCAGCCCATCAGTATTAATTTTAACCCAGCCTGGTGAAGGAAATTCCCATCTAACAGGAAAATGACAAAGAACTTTACCACTACGAGTCTTAATACCAAAAAACTTAATCATGTTGAAATCCAACATATCATTCTTCATTGAAGCTTTAGACGAATTTCCCACTAGACAAGTTAAATCTTTAATTACCGAAATAGCCTTAGAAACCTCAATCTTATCGTGAAATCTAACATAATTCCTCATACGCCATATTATCCATATAAAAAAGGTTATCACAACAAGCTTAATCAATTTAACCAAAGGACTACCATCACTCTTAATAAAAGAAAGAAGATCATCCTTATTAGAGAAATGAGAAGTAAGAAAAATTTGTCGAACCCAACTCCAAATATGCAATGCGTTAGAACATTCAAAAAATAGATGTTGAATAGATTCCTCATGCTTTTCACAAAACGTACACATAGAACATATATGTCAACCCTTATACCGAATATGTTGATCTGTAGGAAGTTGTCCATGAAATTTTTTCCAGAGTACTAGAGTTTTGGAAGGCGAAATAGATGAAAACCAAATGAATTTACCCCAACCACATGGAACTCCTAGTTCCAAGAAAAAAGTCCTAGCCAATTTAAGAGTGAAACGACCAGACTCATCTAGAATCCAATTAGGCATGATATGATTAAAAAAATGAGGCATCTGCTGTAAAGATAAGGGAATATTCCAATCATAACCTGTCCAAAATTGAGATACTGTATCTGGAATGCTAACACCATCAGATAACCCTGCAATATTTGCTAAAGAAGTAGTAGAACACCATTTATCATTCCAGAAATTAATAAAAGAACTTGTATCAACAGTCCAAGAAGTATAGTCAAGTATGGTAGAATAAAATTGCTTAATTCCAATCCAGAGAGAGGAAGATCTATAAACCGTTCTAAACTCGTATTTTGATTTAAGAACCCTGGCTTTCAAGAGTAAAGACCAATGCCTGTTGCTATAAGCAAAGTTCCAAGCAAGCTTAAGAAGATATGCATTATTTTCATGATGAAGATTAATAATATTCAAGCCTCCATCTTCAAGAGGTGAACAAATTTTCGCCCAATTAACGATAGCAATACCTTTTTTCAGAATATCACCAGTCCAAATAAAATTTCGACACCACTGCTCAACTTGCTTAATAAGTGAAACAAGCCATTTATACATATTAAAACTATAAGCTAGAAATCCAGTAATCACCGTATTGACCAGCTGAATTCGACCCATCATGCTAAGAGATTTACCTTTCCAAGATGCTAGCTTCAATTTAATTTTATCAGCCAAAGGTTGAAGAAATCGACACTTTGGAGCACCAACAAAGATAGGCACTCCTAAATAATTGAAAGGAAAACAACCATGACTACAAGAAAGAATATTTTGAATTTTGGTGACAAATCTTGGAGAATTATCCATGGTGAAGAAACTACTTTTAGAGTTATTAATATATTGACCAGAAAAATCACCATATGTT
>Ga0123342_1006894_pt1 | contig 15434 bp, 14 predicted proteins | sample Turbeawhitnodule_FD_89960 | JGI IMG/M metagenome (GOLD analysis project Ga0123342, IMG submission 89960) | Root nodule microbial communities of legume samples collected from Mexico - Turtle bean Mexico white nodule | ecosystem: Host-associated > Plants > Roots > Nodule | place: Mexico: Nepantla... | reverse complement strand
TCTTCTTCTTCTTCTTCTTCTTCTTCTTCTTCTTCTTCTTCTTCTTCTTCTTCTTCTTCTTCTTCTTCTTCTTCTTCTTCTTCTTCTTCTTCTTCTTCTTCTTCTTCTTCTTCTTCTTCTTACTAGTTGTCTTATGTCTTCTTACTTTTGAGTCAAACTTCCCTTGATCTCATCATGTTCCACCAAAAGGTGTGCCTTTTAAGGAGAAAAGGATTTAGAAGATTTTCCTAAACATAAATGAGCCATAAAGTTGCACAAGAAAATTCAAACAATTAGTTTTAAACAACAATTATTGCACTCACTCACTTGTATCACTCGACACGAACTTAACCAAGTGGTTAAGTAAGTGCGGAGGTTCTCTTCTAGAGAGCAAAAGAGACAACACAATAATAAAATGATTATGATGATTCTCGAATTGAAAAGAACAAAAGGAAGAAATGGATAAGCAATTATGGAAACCGAAAATGAAGAGATAAGAATGACACTAATGAAAGGGGGAAATGCATAAATAGAGTAATGAAAAGTGAAGGATGAGAAAAGCTTATTGATGGTATGAACATGCCACTTGGAATGATGAGAAGTTCCAAGATGAGTGGTGAAGAGTCGCCACTTGAAGTATGCTCTCACAAGATAAGACCCACAATTTAGGAGAAAACACTCACTAAATACTCAAGCAGAGCTTTCTTACTTTTCAAATTTAATGTGTAAATACAAGAGGAAAGGCACTCTATTTATAGGAGAGAGTGCATTGGAAAACAAGAGTGAGAGGGGTAGGGGCGAAATTATGGAAAGGCTTCTAGAAACTAGGTCTATCCTAGCTAATGCTACACCATGTGGAATGCTTTTAGAAGGTAGGTTAAAGAGTGATGGCATGGGCGACATATGGGAGTAGTGTGAGTTTGGAACAAGCCCAAGTTATACTAAGTACACCCTGATCTAGCTTATTCTTCTATTTGAACCCCAAAGTCAGTCCAATTTATTTACATAAACTTGTCTTGTAAAAAGACTAGAAGGTAGAACAACTAGTATTCTGGTTCATGTCTGATTCTTCTTCTATTGAGGCTCTTCTAAGATTTCGTGGGGGGGCTTGTCTTGTATGTTGAGATGAGTGACCTGGGTGTGAAGTGTTTGTGGTGTCCTTAATCATCTGCTTGTCGAGTTGGGTTGTATCACCCACACTTAAATCATACATTGTCCTCAATGTAAAAGAAAGCAAATAAACATGTATGATAAAAGTAAAAAAAAAAAAAAAAGAACTCCCTCATCAAGCTTGAGGGCAATTCACCTAAGTTTCTCAATCATCTTCTCCACAATATAAGTGAAGGGAATTTGTACAATATGGAACAAAGATGATGTTTGTTGGAAAATTCGACCTAGGCTTACAAAACCTTTGTGTAAATAGTGAACAATGGAGACCAAATTTTGTTAAGAACCAATGCGCAACAAGATGGAAAGAAGGGGTCAGGGAGACAAATTTAGTGGGGATAGAAAAGGGGCCATGAATGGGTGGTAGTGTAGGAGGAAGAATAGTTATGGGCAAGAGGCTTATATAGTGTAGATGGTCTAATGGCATTATTAGATATGGGGTCGTCTAGGGGTGGTTGTATGGAAAATTGTCCTAAAGGGTGGGTTAGTGGAGTTCGAGCATTTAAGGTTATGCTTAGGTGGCATTGAAGATGGTTTAGTTTCGGTGAGATGGTGGTGGAAGATTTGACTAGACTGTTTAGCTATGGTAGACAGTCTAGTTGGGGAAGGTGGTGGAGTGAGAGATATGTTAGGTGGTGGTGGTTGTGTGATAACTATCATTTAGTAGTCCAATTAAAAAGATTATAGCATAAATTTTTTAACACAATGATAAATTGTCTAACATTAGAGACATGATGGTATAGAAGTGGTCAAATGACCTTGATTCATCTCCCAACGAATCCAATAGCAAATTCAGTGAAATAATGTTCATAACCTATTTGCAACCAATAAAAATTATAAATAACAATAAAGTAAAGGGGGTTTGTAGTTTTTCAATTGGAAAATATAAAGATGCTTAAAAACAGTAGGGAATGCAGGTTGACTCCCAAGTTTATTCACCACGAATTCCTTATTGATTTTTCTAAGATTATCATCTTTTAATTTTCACACATATGTCATACTTAATAAATCAAGCGTCAATCAAATTCAAAAATATCTTATCAAAAAAACAAGTGTCTATTGATGTATTCGATATCTCGCTAGTTCCAAACGTATAGTCGTGAGATGTTTATCTTCTACCTCTCGAACTAAGCAAACAAGAGATTGATTAGAGCTAAGAAAACTAACCAATAAATCTAATTAAAGAAAAGAATTTAATTTTGAAAAAGTGTTCAAAATCAATTTTCTTAAACTCGATTTCAAAAAGATAAAAGATAAAGCATAATTTGGTATAAAAAAATTGAAGAACAACAATTTATTGAATAGAACCTTGGAATTCAATGGGAAATCACAATGGAATCAACCAAAAAAGCTTTTAACCTTCTATGCGGAGGAAAAAACAAGAAAAATAAAAAAAATGAAATAAAACTAGGGTTATAGTGTGTTGTGAGGCTATGAAATGTGATGCCCTTGCAACGCAACACATTTTTCATCCTCCGGAGTCTTTTTTTATAATCTTTTCTTTGCAAAAATTGAATTCAAAATCTGCCTCAGGATATTTTCATACAATAAGTAACTTGGACTTTCACATCATTCGACTCATTCACAATGGCAGACACTTCTATTGGATAATTTGATCAAACACTTCTATCAGATCGTCTGGTGAGATACTTCTATCATATCGTCTGGTCAGATGCTTCTATCAAATCGTCTGGTCAAAAACTTATATTAGACCATCTAGTTAGATCATCTGGTGCAAATGAAATACAAGATTAGTAAAAATAACAATTAAGGCCCAAATAAACTCAATTAAAATAGTGGATTTATTCATGATCACAGTCCACGAATCTATGATTAAAACATTAATGTGTGTACAAAATTATACTTATAGAGCTACTTTAGTATCATTCAAATCTATTAGACTAGATTCATTTGTAGTTACTTTAGTTGAGCTTGAGCATTTTGGCATAATGATCTTTGCTACTATATCAAAACCTACACTACAACTGTTATAACAATCATTAGACGTTATAAAGTCATCTATCTTAACATATGTACAATAAGTTATACTAGACCAATTAAAATCTCCAAGAAACTCAACTACGTTTTCATGTTAAGGGTCAATGTGAAATACGCAATGATCCTTAATTAGATGTGTCATAGCATCTAGTGCCTCCTGATTAAGAAGTGGTTCCAACTCCATCAGTGGTGGTTGGACAGTAGATGGCAATGGTCTTGCACATCAACTAGGCCAACATTAAAAATAGTTGTTATGACTGCGTATATGCATTCCAGTTTGTTAGACGATATTGGTGTAATAAAACCAACATCTTTAATTCAAATTGTTCCTTCCGGCTGACTCGCTCCGCCGGTTGACTCTAACAACTTCTACCGCCCTTCGATCTTGCCTGAGAATCGTGCCTTCTTGTTCAAGAAACCTCTCACCTGCAAAAGACAAAGGAGTGCCCTAGCGGCCTTTTGCACTCCGACGCTCAAGTCAGTATTAGGGCAAAGAAACACCAAGTGTGTATATTAGCTTCAGTCTTAGAAACTGCGTACCTTACTAGGGTTCTTGGCACCCTTTATATAGGCTGAAACTAGGGTTTACCTTTGCGTCGTTGCACTTGACTAGGGTTCCTTAGAGAATGTCCTTGCGCCGCTGTTCATAGAATCTTAGCGTTTCTGGCACATGAACTTCCCTTAACTAGAGTGCAACGAATGACGGAGTGGCCGCTTGGGTGCCAACTTGTGCACCTATTCTCTAGCGCCATATGCTTCGTGGGTGCCCTAAGTATTCACGTGCCATGCATGCAACTTCTTTGGAAGCTCTAACCCTAATGGGCCTTAACGCCTGCTAGGATTATCCACACGTGTTGCGACTTCATGCATCATACACACCACATGCATGGATCCCTCGGGACTTAGGTTTCCCACATATCTCTTGTCTTTAACTGTTATCTTAACAAAACTCTAGGGCCCACCTTACGTGGCCCTCTACAACGTCCTGACGATCGACGTCCGATCTTCTCCCTCCACTGGTGAGGTCCGATATCAATTTCCAACATCGGGCTTAGGATGGCAATCTCAAAGACTAACCAAACCCCTGGTAGGTGCTTCTGGGGCCCACCTCACGTGGCCCCCTTCAATTACCAAGCATCAGTGCGCGATGTTCGAGGTCAGCCTTCGAGTCGATGACTGAGGACTGGTCGGGACACAAGCCCCCCAGTCTCGAGCTGTAACTTGTTTCAGTGAAGGGACTAGGTGGTCGCGTTGGGCGACCTACGTGGCACTGGGTAACGGGCGGGAACAATACACCGAAGTGACATCTCATCATTCTTCGTTAATCAATGTACACGTGTCAAGATCGATGGTTGGGGCTTGTTGGCGCTCGAACTTCTTCGTGCACTGTTCAAACACTTTAACCCTTACACTCCCACCACTGTTTCATTACTTTCACTTACTCGAGACTTCACTTGGCATTCTGCGAAAAACCACTCTCTTCTCTTTCTTCCCAAACTCAAACCCTCGAACCTCAATACTCTAAAGGTATGATTTTTATTCACCAACTGCTTTGCAATTCATGATTTCGTTGCTCGTAACATGCTTTTAACTGCCTGGGACTACTTATGATTTCTGCATTTCTCTGCGCATTCATTTCTACTGTTCATGCTTCGAGTCTCCGTTTTTTGGGTTTCTCTGGTTATTGTCTAGTTAAGCCACTTTCCACCTCTAAAGTTTCTCTTTTTCTTCTCCTTTTTAGCTTTCTTATCCAAGATGACCAAACGAGACAAACGAGTTCCTGAACTGCTTCTCCTTCAGACTCCAATTCCACTTCAACTTCATCCCCTGTTCCAACCTCTTCACCAGTTCCCCCTCCTCCAGCCTCATTCTACAAGTCCCTGTATCGCTAGGCACCGATGGACCTTCAAGAGGAAACGTCCACCTTCACTTCCCTTGAAAGCATAGCGACCTATAGGAAAAAGCAAACATGCCACCCTTCGCGCATATTTGACAAAGACCATAATAAGTTTGTGCGGATCGTGGCTTGTCGTGAGGGCAAACCGGTATGTTCTGATGAAGCTTTTGATCCGGAGGGCCCCTTCTGCTTTATTATTCCACCATTTTTCGAAGATTGGGGCATAGTTTACCCCTTACTCCCTTCGAACGCACACTCCTGACCGAGGTGAACGTAGCCCCTGCCCAACTACATCCCAACAGTTGGGCATTCGTAAGGGCTTTCGCCATCCTCTGCTACAGCCTCGGCCTTACGCCGTTTGTAGACACCTTTCTTTTCTTCTTCGAAGTTAACGACCCTGGAAGAAATTGTGGTTAACTTCAATGGGGTGGCTGGGAGGGTGCTCTTGACGCTCTTCCAACAATCATATAAGGGGTTCAAGAAGAACTTCTTCAAAATCAGGAGCAACCGGAGGGACCTCGCTTTCCTCGATGGGTTTCCCTTGTATTGGACGGAGAAACCCATCCTTCAAAGACCCCGAAGTCTTGAGGATCTTGCCCCTCAAGAGCGGGGGATATGCGAGCTCCTTTATGGACTCTCTACCCCTTTCAGTACATTGGAGCTACTTAAATGTAAGTTTAGCCCAAAGAATCTTAAGATATATATCGGTATTTTTCTTGTTCTCATGCCTCTTGTTTCATTTCAGTTTTCGCTGGTGCCTCATTTGTCTTTGCTCTGTATTTATCTGCCCTTGCTTGTATCGACTTCGACTAACAGCGCTTTCGACCTCGGTTCGCCCTTTAGGTAGCACGTTTAACTTTGTATATTGTGCGCGCGAATCCCTTAACTGGCTCGGCCTTGGCTCGAGGATAAACCTCATTTGTTGTTCTTGATCTTCCTGCGAAGTAGGGCAATTTGTTCGTCTCGCCCCTACCCTCCTTGGATCGTCGGGGATAACTTGCTAGTAATACTAGCAGACCACACCGTTCCTGACTTTGGCTTACTAACATAGGAGAGGTGAGTCCTCTCGATCTCGACCCTGCATCACAAAGGCAAAGGTGAACTTAACTGGTGAGCCATACTATTCGATCCGAGAGTAATTACGCAAGAGGGGGGTCCCCTAAGGAGCCATACTTTTCCCATCTTGGTGTTTGTAACTCGAGTGAATGACCCTTTTTAACTAGTGAGCCATGTTGTTCGACCCTGGAGTTAATACGCAAGAGGTAGATTCCCTATGGAATTGCACTTCTCCCATCTTGGTGTTTCTAACTCGGGTGAACGGCTCTTACCGACCTCATCCTTGCTGTATAAAGCCAAGGGGCAGGTTTGTATATCTGGTCGCGACCCTGCTTGCACAAAGTCAAGGGGCAAGCTTTCAACGTTAGAACCATGCTATTCCCGGCCTTGGTAAACTTGCGTAAGAGGGAGGTTCACGATTGAACCGTACTATTCCCATCCTAGACACATTACTTCAAGGGGAAGGTTCGTTTCGCTGGTGAACCATACCGTTCTTTGCCTTGGTGAACTTACACGAGAAGGGTTTATTGGGAAAACCAAACTACCTCTACTCTTCGCGTATCACTTCAAGGGAGAGGTTTATTTAACTGTCGAACCATGCTATTCTCGACCTTGGTGAACTCACCCAAGAGGGAGGTTCACTGAGGAACCATACTACTTCCGCTTTTGGCTTAATCACTGCAAGGGAGAGGTTCATTCAACTGCAATGCACATTTCTTAACTGAATAACTAGAATTTTATTCGGGTGACCTCGTTAAAAAACCCTTATGATGGAAAAAGAGTGCCCCTTTAAACATGTACAATGCAAAAATTAACTAAAATAGAACTTCAGGTTGGTCGCGTTCCAAGTACGAGGGATCGCGCCACCCTCCAATGTTTCAAGTCTGCATGCTCCATTCCCTAGGGCCTCTATTACTTTGAAAGGACCGGTCCACGTGGGAGATAACTTGTTTTCTAACTGGTACGGGTGGGCCTTCCGCATCACCAGGTCGGCGACCTGGAACTACCAAGGTCTCAACTTGGAGATGTGCTTGTATTTCACCCTCCTTTTCAAGGCTTCTGCCTTAATCCTTGCTTTTTCCCTCACTTCATCTAGTAGGTCCAGGTTTACTTTCCTCTCTTCATTGGACTCTTCGACCATGAAATTCTGGAAACGCGGTGAATTCTCCTGGATTTCCACTGGAATCATTGCGTCTGAACCATACACCAAGCTGAAAGGTGTTTCCCTGGTTGTAGATTGGGGAGTAGTGTGGTAGGCTCACACGATTCTAGGAACTTCTTTTGCCCAGGTCCCTTTGGCTTTGTCAAGCCTTCTCTTCAGACCTCTGAGTAGAACTTGGTTGGCCGACTCGACCTGTCCATTCATCTGGGGGTGTTCTACTGATGCGAACACCAGTTTTACTCCCAACTCCGTACATAGCTTGCCCAGCTGCTGGCTTGCAAACTGGATACCATTATCAGATACCAACCTCTTCGGGATTCCGCAGCGGCACACTATGTTTTTCCACACAAAGTGCTGGATTTTATGGGTTGTGATCTGTGCCACTGGCTCAGCCTTAATCCACTTTGTGAAATACTCTATGACAACCACAAGATACTTCATCTGCCGTACTGCCAAAGGGAAAGGCCCTAGAATATTGATTCCCCCGGTATGAAATGGTCATGGGTTGTAGATCGATCTCAACTCCTCTTGGGGCGCCTTGTGCCAATCAGCATGTTGTTGGCACTGCTTGCACCGCTGGGCGTACCTTGTGCAATCCTTTCTCATGGTTGGCCAGTAATACCCTGTGCGAATGGCCTTTGATGAGAGAGATCGGCCACCGATGTGGCTACCGCATATCCCTTCGTGTAGTTCTGCCATAATGCGCGTGCATTGTTCACCGTCTACGCATACCAGTATAGGATGGGTGAATCCGTGCCTAAACAGTTTCCATCGATCAGGGTGTACTTGCTCGAATTTTTCTTGATTTTTCGAGCTTCTGTGGGTTCTAACAGGAGTACTTCATCGGCTAAGTAGCGTTGGTAGGCCGTCACCAAAGGTTTCTCCTGATTCAACTTGGTAAACTTGCGGCGCTATTTCCCCAGCAACTGGGTACCTGCTTATTCTGGGTGTTTTCACTGTCTCTTGCGTTAGCGACCAATGACTCCTCCTCGTCCCTTCCGATGTGCTAACCTGTTGAATTTCTGCCATATTGTCTGTGGTGGTTCGAGGTGTCTTCAGGGTCTCCAAAATCACTGTCCTATGTCTGCCCCCCTTGCCCGAACTGGCGAGCTTTGCAAGCAAGTCAACTCAGACATTCTGTTCTCTGGGCACGTGGACTAACTTGAACACTTCAAGCGACTCCTTCAGGACCTGAACATATTCCAGGTATGTGGACATCTGAGGGTCTTTAGCTTGGTATTCCCCCATGACTTGGCCTCTAACTAGCAAAGAGTCACTCTTTGCCAACAGCCCCTTGGCTCTCATCTCTTTAGCCAGCGATTGGCCTCATACTTTGCTTGGTTGTTACTGGCCTTGAAAGCGAATCGTAGGGCCTGCTCAATCATCAACCCATCTGGTCCCTCCAAGATAACACCAGCTCCACTACCTTGTTGGTATGAGGAACCATCTATAGAGAGCACCCACCTGAAACCTGCCCCTTCTTGGTGTGTAGCTGCCGAGGAGAGTTTCACTACGAAGTCGACATAAATCTGGCCCTTGATGGGGGCCTCTAGGTTCGTAGTGTATGTCAAGTTCAGACAGTTCTACCACCTATCGTGCCATTCTGCCCGCTACATCTGGCTTTTGCAGGACCTTGCGGATTGGAAGGTCTGTCATTACTATCACAGTAAAGCTGTGGAAGTAGTGGTGGAGTCTTCTCGCTGAGAATACCACTACTAAGGCTGCTTTGTCTAAGGCCTGGTGTCTCACCTCTGGCCTCTGCAATACCTTGCTGATGAAATAGATTGGCCTCTGCACCTGGTCTTGCTCCTGCAATAGGACCGAACTGATCGCCTTCTCTGTAACTACGAAGTATAAGTGGAGTGGGGTACCTAGCTCTGGCTTGCACAACACCGGTGGACTGGCCAGGTACTCCTTCAATTTCACAAATTCCTCCTCGCACTCACGGGTCCAAACGAACCTGTTGTTCCTATTCAGGCACTATAAATAAGGGTGTCACTTGTCTCCCCCTGCCGATACGGATTTGGACAGAGCGGACATGCGCCCTGTCAACTGTTGTACTTCTTTTACTGAGATTGGGCTTCTCATAGCTATTATGGCAGCACACTTCTCGATATTTGCCTTAATTCCTCGTTCAGTGAGTAGGAAACCCAAGAACTTACCTGCCTCAACCCCGAACACGCACTTGTATGGGTTTAGCTTTAGCCTGTACTTCGCTATCGTGGTGAATAGCTCTTCCAGGTCAGCTACATGCTGCTCCTTCTGCTGGGAGGTGACCACCATATCATCTACGTATGCTTGGACATTTCGCCCTAACATGGGTGTCAACACTCTGTCCATCAGTCGCTGGGGTGCATCATGATCTGGTTGTAACCAGAAAAGGCATCCAAGAAGCTGAGTAACCTGCATCCGGAGGTGTTGTCCATCAAAGCATCAATACTAAGCAACGGGTAGGAATCCTTTGGACAGGCCTTGTTGAGGTCCGTGAAATCAACACATATCCTCCATTTTTTGCTGGCCTTCTTTACTAGTATCACGTTGGCTAGCCACGCGAACGCGTCAAGGTGTCGCGCTATGACCTCAGCAACCAGATCCTGCGAGTCCTCCTTGCTCAAGGATCGCCCAAGTTTGAACGTCTTCCCACCGATCTCCCTCTCCACCACACCTCCTACGGGCTCGGGTTGGTTTTCTTGGGCGATCTCTACGCAGGTCACTCCGTCTTCTCTGGGTGGTCTGGTAGTAACAGAAAGCACCCCTTTCTTCATCTTGAGGTTGTTTTCATAGCACCTTTTCGCCTCCTTCTGGTCAGATTTGATGGTGATCACTACCCCCTCAAGGGAAGGCAATTTCATCTTCATATGCCTCATGGAGGGAACTACTCCCAACCTGTTTAAAGTTGGTCTTCTAACAATATATTATAGGCCGAGGGAGCACTAACAATGAGGTACATGATGTTGGTAGTGCGCGAAGACGCGCCATCCGTGAACGTCATTCTCAACTCGATGTGCCCACGAACCTCCACTTGGTCCCCTGCAAAACCATACAAACATCCAGTGTAGGGCCTTAACTGGTCCGTGAACAGCTGTAACTGGTTGAAGGTCGTTCAGAACATCACGTCGGCTGAACTTCCTTGGTCTACAAGGACACGGTGCACCCTCCTTCCTACTGTGACTAGCGAAATTACCACCGGTTCATTATCATGAGGCACGACATCCCGGAGGTCGGCCTTTGTGAAGGCGAGGTCGATGTCGGGGATCTGGTCCACCTGTTGTACCTCCACCGTCAGCACGTCTCGCGCGTACTTCTTTCGCTGGTAGGCAGTGCACCCTCCCCCTTGCGAACCCTCCTGAGATAGTGTTCACCTCCCCGTGAATAGACACCTCGTGCCCCTGATCTGCCCCTGCAGTTACCAACGTCTGGTCGTCCTGCGGTTCTTGGAGATAATCTTTCAAGAAACCGCTTTTCACCAGCTCGTCCAATTGGTGTGCCAGGGCCAAGCAATTGCGTATGTAGTGGCCATTTGCCTGGTGAAACTCACACCAAGAATTCTTGTTGGGCCCCATCTTTTTGTCGGTCTTTGTTGGCACCTTCAGCCTTGTCGCTATGTTTGGGATAGCGATCAACTCCTTGAGATTTACTCGGAAATTATGCTTTGGGGGCAGATCTCTTCGTGCGCGAGTCCCGGCCTGGGTCCGTTCGTAAGGTTTTCCCGCCCTCTTCTTTTCCATGGTCGCCTCGTGCACCCTCATAGGCTGAGGCCGTGCAGCTGCTCGAGGTCGGACAGGGCCGACAAGGCCTTGCTTCTGTGTTACCCGATCGTTTGCGGCGATGTGAGCCAACGCTCGACGTCTAATCTCTGTGAATGTCTTTGGGTAGAACCTTAGCAGTCATTCGCTGAAAGGTATAGGTAGCATTCCCTTGACGAAGGCATGTACGTCATGGCCTCATCGGTGGGTTTCAGCCTTACTACCTGGACCCCAAACCTGTTCAGGTAGTCCTTCATGGACTCCCCCTGATATTGTTTGACATAAAAAAATGTCATAAGAAAGTCGGGCAGGGGCCTTGTTGACAAGGTATTGCTCCCTGAACAGCGTTGCAAACTGGTCAAAGTTGGTGATGTGCCCGTTGGGGAGGCTAACAAACCATTCCAACGCCGCGCTTGTCAACGTGCTCATGAGCATCTTGCAGTACCCAGCATCAGATCCTTCTGTGAGCATCATCTGGGTGTGGAACACCGTGAGATGGGCCTCTGGGTCCTCTACTCCTGTGAAGGAGACCTTCGGGCCTAGAGACGTTGTTGGTAACGTCACATTCATGATCGCTCGTGAGAACGACATGGGACGTGCGCTAAGTGGTACGGGAGTGGCACGTTCGTCCGCTGCGCGTTCCCCTACTTGTTGCAGATCCCTACGCAGTTCTTCATTGGCTCTACGCAGTTCTGCGTTGTCCGCTCGTGATGTCGCTACTTCTGCTTGGAGGGCATGCATCGTATCCAAGATTTGTTGTGTGGTAACGTTGTCCCCTTCGGGGGGCACAGTTCCAACGGATCCAGCGGTGCCTTGCCTCGTACTCCTCATATTGTTGGTAAAAGACTCTCCAACGTGTTTATGAGTGGGACCTTGATTTAACGGGCCCCATGGTGGGCACCAAATGTTCCTACCAGTTGACTCCCTCCGCCGGTTGACTCTAACAACTTCTACGGCCCTTCAATCTTGCCTGAGAATCGTGCCTTCTTGTTCAAGAAACCTCTCACCTGCAAAAGACAAAGGGGCGCCCTAGCGGCCGTTTGCACTCCGACGCTCAAGTCAGTATTAGGGCAAAAAAACATCAAATGTGTATATTAGCTTCAGTCTTAGAAAATGCGTACCTTACTAGGATTCTTGGCACCCTTTATATAGGCTGAAACTAGGGTTTACCTTTGCATCGTTGCCTTTGACTAGGGTTCCTTGGAGAATGTCCTTGCGCCGCTATTCATAGAATCTTAGCGTATCTAGTACATGAACTTCCCTTAACTGGAGTGCAACGAATGACGGAGTGGCCGCTTGTCTGCCAACTTGTGCACCTATTCTCTAGCGCCATCTGCTTCGTGGGTGCTCTAAGTATTCACGTGTCATGCATGCAGCTTCTTTGGAAACCCTAACCCTAATGGGCCTTAACGCCTCCTAGGATTATCCACACGTGTTGCGCCTTCATGCGTCATACACACCACGTGCATGGATCCCTTGTGACTTAGGCTTCCCACATATCTCTTGTCTTTAACTGTTATCTTAACAAAACTCTAGGGTCCACCTTACGTGGCCCTCTACAACATCCTGACGGCCGATGTCTGATCTTTTCCCTCCACTGGTGAGGTTCGATATCGATTTCCAACATCGGGCTTAGGATGACAATCTCAAAGACTAACCAAACACCTGGTAGGTGCGTCTGGGGCCCACCTCACGTGGGCCCCTTCCATTACCAAGCATCAGTGCGCGATGTCGATGACCGAGGACTGGTCGGGACACAAATCATATCATCAGACGATATGTATGTGATAATCTCAACACATGATTGACAAATGAATGAATCAGTACATGAATCACAAGTAAAAGTGTTAGTAAAACAGAATAATTGAAATTGTCCTAAAAATTAAAGTAAATCATCATCTTTAAAAACCAATAATTTGTCAATGCAAGGAATATAGTTATACTAGATTGGCTATTTTACAGCGTATAGGGGAGTGGTAGATGATTCAATGTTAGACAATCTATTTAAACCAGTCTATACCTGAGCATGTATAATCAAAATCCTCCTTGACTTGAGTAGTAATATTCACTTTGAGAGTGTCTATAAATGAGATGGAAATTGGAGGCATAGTCTCAATAGATATATCAGAATTATCAAATTCTAAACTTTTTGCTAAATCTAAATTAGGATCATGAGGTGAACTCTAAAGGCGCATTTGGCTCCAGAAGGGAGGTTGAATGAAGCCTAGACACTAATTATGAAATACAAGAAAAATAAAGGCAGCATTTAACAGAGTATAGAATAGAGAACAATGTAATGATTAAGGTGATGTTTTTTTTCCCTGAAAGGGGTTTTTTAAAGAGGTCATCTAATCATAAGTTTGTTCTTGGAAGATGGAGCATTAGTTATATTGGTTTATGTGAATTACATGGTAAGACGACCTCGATCGGAATGAATATAGTCATCCGAGAATATATGTGAATATACACAGAGCTATTAGTTAAATAAATATTTGCATAAAGCTGTTAGTTGAATATATAAAGTTGTTAAATAAGTGGAGAGCACCCGAAAATAAAAGTGCATGAGATTTTCTTCTGTTGTTAGCACCGTGATACAAACCAAGTAGCTACAAAGATGACCAAGGAAGCAAAAGACAAGGCACATGGTGAGCAGTCATCTTAGTGAACAATTCAAGACCTCACCAAGGATCTCATGGACCTCACCAGAGGAGATGGGCATAAACTAGAACACCAATTGTTTTTCCTTCTGGTCTTCTTAAAAGATAGAAATATGTTGTAAATAATTTGGGCTCACTTTAGGGATCCAAATAGCAAAGATAGGCTAGAATAAGGTGTCTTTAGCATAATAGGGGGTGTAGTTATCATTTTAGCCTGTTCCTAGCCCTTTAGGCAGGAAAATTGACCTAGTTTCTAGAAGGACAAGCCTATGGTGCGGTTTTGACTTAGTCAAACCCTAAGGCTGCCCCATTTTTAGTGTTTCTCATCCTACCCTTCATGCTTGTTCTCCAAGGCTCCTTCACCTATAAATAGGAGGCCTACCTCATTGTATTTTACATGTTGAATTTTGAGAAGTAAAGAAACTCTGCACAATTTGTGTGAGCTTATAGTGGCTTGTTTCCTCTTTACATGGTCTTATCTTGAAGAGTGTGAGGCTCTCAAATGGCGGCCCTTCCACTCATCTTGGTGGCCTCCACACCCCAAGTGGTGTGATCATCCTCACCATCCCTTCCCTAAGTTTCTTCTTCCATTTTCCTTTCCATTTATGCTCTTAATTTTCATATGTTTCCTTGAATTGTGTTCTTGGGTTTTGGCACATTTATTGAGTATGGATCATCATTTGATTTGGCAATGACCACCATTGATGCTTACCATGTTCCCATTTCATTTTCGCAATTGCATTCCATATTCACCATATCTTGTTTTTCCATCTTTGCCTTTGTGAAGTGAACATTCACACTTACTTAATCATTTGGTTAAGTTCATGTCCAGTAGGGATCTTCCTTGGGTTTCACCATAAATTGCTAAAATACCAATCTTAAGTAAAAGTGTCATCATAAATGAAAACATCTAAAAATCAACTCACATCACACCGTGAGTGAAGGTGCCCGTGGACAGAATATTTTCCTATTATTTTGTATGCCCTCACTACCTTGACCGTCGAAGTATGATCAACAAGTAGAGCCCTTTCTGTTTCAGCAGAGCGTTGTTCCAATGAGCCATGAGGAGACAGATTAGAACCAAAGCTTGCCCATCCAGTCAACTCGAGGTCAGCCATTGAGAACAATAACCAAACCATTAATCGACAAAACCAAAAGAACCCCCTTTACTTTTCCTCGACACTTTGTTAAGAAAATTCTTCTGAGAAAGGGTTAGAAAATTATGTAAATCCTAAACCCTAAACTTTATTCTAAATCATCTTATGATGATTTTGCTTCAAAGAGTCTTGGCATAAATACCGCCACCACTATAAACAATAAAAAGAAATAGAAGTAGAAAGAGAAGAGGCAAAGAGAAAGAGCCTTCGTAAATCAACGGATTCCACTTGAAAAACCTGATTTTGTTTTTGGAGCAACAAGAGGGTAAGACTAAAGAAGGAAAAATCAAAAGAACATTTTCCTTTACTCCTCCTTCGACACTTTGTTGTGAAAATTCACTTGAGAAAATGATAGAAAAATCTATAAACCCTAAAAATCAACGAAAATCGAAACAAACTCAATCCCAATCCAGTCCAACAATGTTAGATCCAAAAAACCTTCTTTTGAATCGTCCTCCATTGATTATGTTCTAAATGGTCTCAACATATCAGACATTGCCACCATTATACATAAAAAAAAAAAAAAAAAAAAAAAAAAAAAGAGAAGAGGTAAATATTATAAATTTTCTTTATTTTTTTTTTAATTTATAAAAAAAAAAAAAAAAAATAAATTTT
>Ga0123342_1006893_pt1 | contig 15436 bp, 9 predicted proteins | sample Turbeawhitnodule_FD_89960 | JGI IMG/M metagenome (GOLD analysis project Ga0123342, IMG submission 89960) | Root nodule microbial communities of legume samples collected from Mexico - Turtle bean Mexico white nodule | ecosystem: Host-associated > Plants > Roots > Nodule | place: Mexico: Nepantla... | reverse complement strand
TTGTGTGATGATATACTCATCGTCAAACCTGTGTCTCATTAAGGGAAAAGTAGTTGATTGTAATTAATGCTTCAGAATAAGGGCTTTCTGTTATCTTAATATTTATCCATTTAGAATTTTGTTCTTAAGAAATTGATTACTCTGACTTCTGGGACTTGTTGCCACTTATGATTTTGTCAAAAAATGATGACATTTCCTTAAATATGCTGTGACTGGAAATAGAAAGTGGTACTTATTGGTGTATCAGAATGATTTCTTTGAAGATACATTTTTGCCAATTTGTGTATTTGTAAAAGTTTACTTCTTTTCTCTTTCCCCTTGAATATCTGAGGTGAGAGAAATGAATCTTTTTTATATATAGATTTGTCAAAACTCAATTATGTAGAATGCCTAGTAATGGTGGCAGTAATAATTTAGTTCCTGACATATGATCTTAAAGAGGCATTGATACTATGTTGAAAATCAGGTTTCCTAGAATTTGAACTTAGGTAATAAGTGTATTCCCGATAGTGTTTGTATATATCCGTCATAAGTTTTTTGGCCTGTCAGTGAGTCATACAAATGCATTCCATTTATTGGTCTTTTGTCTTGATTTAGACAATCTAATGTTCAGTAATGCCATCTCATTATAAGCATAATTAGCATGTTAAATTTTACAAATTACAGTCTTTACTCACTTATTTGGCTAAAAAAGAATTAACCTTAAATTTTCAATTTAGTCATTTGGTTTGTTTGCCATAATGCAGAGACAACCTGAGATACATATTTTCTGTGCCCGGTTTAAGGAGCAGAATGGAGATATAGATGGTGCTAGAGCTGCGTATCAACTTGTGCATACTGAAACTTCCCCTGGTCTTCTTGAAGCAATAATCAGGCATGCCAATATGGAACACCGATTGGTATGCTGGCTTGTGAAAGTGTTTTTAGATTTGACTTAATTTTAGGTTGATTTGTTTACAGCTTTTCCATTCATCCATTATAGGGAAAAATGGAGGATGCGTTCTCCTTGTATGAACAGGCTATTGCTATCGAGAAAGGAAAAGAACATTCACAAACATTGCCGATGTTGTTTGCTCAGTATTCTCGATTTGTATATTTGGTATGTTCTTAACATTTTTGCATTCAACTGCTCTTCTGTGTGTTTGTTATTTGAAGCTGGTTATTGGTTTGACATGCATTCCTTTTTTTTTCAGAAGAAAAGTATTTAGCTCCCTTAAACTTTTGATCAGTTCGCTAGTAGACACCTTAAACTTTTGTCATAAGTTCCTTAAGCTTAAGTTTCTTTGCATTCAAATCTCAACTTTATCCCTTTTTTTTTCATAGTGCCCTAATTTCAATTTTATCTCCATTCTTTTCATCTTTTGTGAGTAGTCTTTGATAATAAATTCAAGTTAGTTTGAATAATTTATCTGTTTTATTTGTATAAATCACCTTTTCAAACATTAAAATAATATAATTTATAATTTATTTGCATTCAAATACCTTAAACTTTATCTCTTTTTTGTACATAGTGCCCTTATTTCAATTTTATCTCAATTCTTTTCTTTTTTTTGTGAATATTATTTGAGAATAAATTCAGCCTTCAGGTTAGTTTGAATAATATATGGTTTTATTTATATAAATCACTTCTTCAAACATTAAAATAATATAATTTATAATTAAAAACTTAATAAAGACTTTTTGATTTATTCTAAATTTTTATTATATTTTTTATATATAAAAAAATATTCGTGACAAACAAGAAAAAAAGTTGATTAATTATTGAAAAATAGCTTAAATAATTTAAATCTAATGTGATACAAAGAATGAATTTAAAGTTTGATGTTTTATTTACAAAAACGGTAAAGTTAAAGGATTGATTAGGATAAAATTAAGTTCATGGTTTGTATTGCAAACAAGATGAAGATTAGGAATCAATCACTGGGATGAAGCTAAAGTTTAGGATCTCTATTTAAAAAAGAGGCAACGTTTGTAAGGGGTTGAATGTTCTTTTCCCTTTTGTTTTAAACTCACCCCTTGGTTTTAGAAGGCCAACTACATATTGATTAGAATCATAGCTTATTTATTTTAGCATGTCTTCATCTTGTTAAATTATACTCCGTGTTTTTCCTTGTATACTTCTCATATATGGCAATAAATAAAGCATCCAAATTATTTTAGGAAGAGAATTACAAATTTAATTTTAAGACATCTATTCTCTTAATTCTTCTTATTTGGTTATTAGGCTTCTGGGAATGCAGAGAAGGCTAGACAAATTTTAGTTGAGGGACTGGAGAATGTTTTGTTGTCAAAACCACTACTTGAGGTCTGTCCTTTACTTTACTATATTCACTTTGATTACATAGTTAGAGATTCTTCTCTATATTTTTGTACTGATGTTCCTCATATCTAATGATATTCTTAATTCAATAACACACAGGCTTTATTGCATTTTGAGGCTATTCAACCCTTTCCAAAGCGAGTAGATATTGACTTTCTGGAGTCATGGGTTTGCAAATTCATAATGCCTAACTCAGAGAGTCCTGGTGTAGCAAGTGCAATTGAGCGTGAGGAACTTTCTAGTATTTTTCTGGAGGTAAGTCCTTGTCAGAAGAATGTTTTAGAATGTGTTTCCTCGAGTAATTAAATACTGCTTTCAGGATATTTTTTTTACTTCTGGTGTACGTTTATTAGTTACCATTTCATTTACACTAAATGACTTTTATGGAAAATTGAGTTGTCTGCGTTTCCAGTGGGTCGATTAGTCCTTGTAGACTGCCATTTGAGGCATGGCTTTTACTAACAGTGCTGAATGACATCCACTTTGAGACAAACAATGTTACTTTATCAAAGTAATATATAATGGTTTAATCCACAGTCTACCTATAATTTTTAACCTTGAGGTTGTGACGGGAAAGTTCATGTGCCTAAAGTGGTTAATGATTGGTAAATTTAAATATGTTGTGTGTGCATGCAGGTGTGTGCTTGCAACTTGCATCTGTGTCTTGGGTGCGGGTGTGTGTGTTGCTGTCTTGTCCGGTAATTAGATTGAGAAGAGATGATGTTAATCATATCAAGATTGGTTTAATTTATTAATTTTGACCACCCATGATCTGAAGTTTAGTTTTTTAACACTAACCTCAAGCCTCATTTGCAGAACTAGTCTTGTTATAATTAGGGGTACTGACCTTTTTTTTAATAAAATTATTGTTATTGAAAATTTTAAGCTAGCCGTGGATCATTTATGTATTGGGCTATGATGTATGCCAGGAAATCAGAATTTCATTCAAGTCTTGGAAAAATAAAGATTTTAATGGAAACTGAAAAATCATGATCAAAATAGAAGGTTGAACATGTTCACATTGTAAATATAGGAGTGACTGGAGGGAATACAGCAATGGTGATATTGATATGTTTCACTGCCTTGAATTTAACTTTGGTCTCTATGAACGGTTTTGAAATGGTAATTTATTTATAGCAGTACTTCACAAATACCATTGGTTTGTTATAAATATCTTAATTGGATACATTTTCTATTGTATTGTACACCTATTTGGTGGTCTGCGGCTATTGGTTTTCTGTTTCTTCAAAGGCCTCCTCATTCCATACTTTATGCGTTTAAGTATAATTTGAGTATTATTAATTTTTGGGAATTGTTTATTTTCCAGTTTTTAAATCTCTTTGGAGATGTCCAATCGATCAAGAGGGCCGAGGATAGGCATGCGAAATTGTTTTTGCCACACAGAAGCATGACAGAGTTGAAAAAACGTCATGCTGAGGATTTCTTAACTTCAGACAAAGTAAAAGTGTCAAGAACGTATTCTGTTCAATCACCTGCCCAATCTGTGATTGGTGCGTATCCAAATGCACAGAACCAATGGACTAATTATGGAGTACAACCTCAAACTTGGCCTCCGGTTACACAAGCACAAGGGCAACAATGGACTGCTGGCTACACCCAGCAGGTATAGTATCCTTTTCCTCTTATTTGCTGACATGTTGTGTATGTGGGGCTTGTTTTGGCTGTTCAGTCTGTCAAGCAATGTAGTGTTAACCACTTTTGTTTGCTATACTTGTTAATCAGATGTCGTCCTTGTGCTTTTAGACACGAATGTGGACATGTGAGATGTGCCAAACCATCTCCACTAAGCTGCGGCATTGGTGTTGTAGAATTTCTGCTTCTTAAATCATGTTGGGATTTAACTCCATGATTACTTCAAGCATCTTTATCTACAGTAGCACCATTGAGCTTGTTTTCCGAATTTTTTTATTATACTATCTTATTTTATTGAATTGAAATTTAATATTTATATTGGTTTTAATTCTGTGTACTAAAATGATTAATATTTCTATGATGGAGTTAACATATGTTTTACTCTTGTTGTGTCATTGTGTTTTTGTACACCTATTATTTCATAAAATAAGCACCGAGTTCGGTGTAGTTTTAATTCATTATTTTAAACGAAATTGTTATATTATCTTGTGGTCAATTCTGTAGTCATTTTCCGCCGATTGTTTTAGCAGGTTGATCGAGTCATATATGTTCTATACTGATTCATTCTGATTTTGTACAGGCTTCCTATGGGGCTTACGCTGGATATGGCGGCAATTATGCAAATTCTCAATTGCCTGCATCAGTTCCACCAAGTACTGCATACGGAGCTTATCCTCCTTCATATCCTGCACAGGTACAAAGCAGTTTCTCTTTATTTTAATGATTATTTGGCCCCTAGCATGTATTCGGATCAGTGGATACAATTCTATTGAGTCATTCATGGGACTTTTATCTTGTGATTTTTTTGTATTGAAGAAGGGAAAGTGAACGAATAAAGGAAAAATATGCACTGCTACTTTTTTATTTGACTCACCTAACGTTGTTTCTTAAACATGGGGAATTTCATTAAGGTTGATTCTTTTGTATGAATTGAAATTTCAGCCGGCGGTTCCTCAACAAAACTATGCGCAACCTGTTGCAGCCCCTGCACAGCAACCTGCTGCAGTTCCTCAAGCCTATTACGGGAGTTATTACTGAGATGACAAAATGAGTTGACAACTGTTTTCACCTCCTGTATTTTTTCCCTTTATATTATAGGTAATTTGATATTAGGTATGGAGCATAGTTGTAGCTATACTACTCAAGATAGAAAATCGTTTTGACTAATTTGCAATTGTATTTTTTTAGTTATTTCACTGTACATTCTATTCGTAATTTTCTTTTTGCCGCTTCATACTTGTTCTTTTTAATGAGGATTAAGTAACATTTTGGTGTATCATGTTTAAAATGAATCCCTATTTTTAAATTATGATATTGTTTGCAAAATATATCCCTCTTTCGCTGCTCTACGAATTATGTTTAAATTTATCCAGTTAAGTTCGTCTTTAGAACTTTATAATTTCACTTAGATTCAATGAATCTGTGCATTAAATAGTTCTGCTATCAAGTTATGTAATTTTGGATTTTCATTTGGATTCTGTGCTAGATATTAAGTAGTAAAATGGCAAACAAAGATGTTTTAAAATTTTCTCTATTTGTTTTTCATTAATTTCAAAAAGGAGTATAATTTTTGTTCGAAAAAATTATTTTTTTGAATATCACAATTAAGGATCTATGTGGTTTGGGTAGAATTTGAATAAATTCATTATTGAAACCAGTGAAAAAATATTAGATTGGGTTCAGTTTCTACATTTTTCTTTTACGGTAAACTCAATCTATTATTGATTTCAATTAGATTAAGATTTTTATTTTTTTTAATGTTTTTGAAATATAAACTTTATTAAAAAAGTTACACAAGGTTATGAAAATTAATTTAAGATTTCAATTAAGCTAATAACTCAAATCATAAGTTTGTTCAAATTAAGACATGAAAAGAAAAACATTATAACTACAAAATAAATTGGATATAATTTAAAGTTTAAATAAAAGTAATAATGTTTTGGTACAGAAATTTTTTCAAAATGTCAAACATTACAACACAAAAAATATAGTCAACATTTATTAATTTTTTATTAAATTGAATATTTTTCAAATTCATGACATTAGTGTCACTTTTATATTTTTTTAATATTTAATATTGTTTGTTTCTCATATTTAATCAAGTTTTCATACTTTTTCTTATTAGTTTTATAAGATTTGTCACTAACCAAACCTTTGTATATTTTCTTCGACATAATTTAGATGACTATAGTTGTAAGAACTTTTGACGCGGATGATGATTGAACTTTGGAAGATACAAATTAAGTTGGACCTTAAGACAATAATAACATAGGACTAGAGACATTTATATTTACTATGTAAGTGGTATTTGAAACATGAATGAAATCTAACGAATTTCTTTAGCTTGATTGTATTCAATATAATTAATATTTTCCATTTTTTTTTGAATACTTGAACCAATATAAATCACCTAAACATTTCAATAACAAACAACATTTTCTGTCATAAAAATAATTAGTAATAATAAAAAATAATTCCAAAAACAATATTATCATCATCTATCCCCATTACCCATGTCCACCTAATCAAATGCAACAAACACAATAAAATCATATAATACATGTTATTGTTGTGCTTTTTGTTCGTGAGGAATAACTTCTGTTCTTTCAAATTATCAGAAAGACAATCACAAAGAGACAGAGGATATAGAGAAGGGAGATAATATTTCAATTAAAAGAACAAAAAATTAATGTGTAAATTGTTTCACTTGAAACAGAAGTCAAAGACAAGATGATGTTTGATAAGAGATAACAAAGGGAAAGAATGGATGTGAACGACGAGAGAAATGGTGGAGGCAAACCATGCAAAGCAAATGGCATAAGTGAAGTTGTAGGCATCTTACGTTGATTAGGAAGTTGGCTAAATTGCAATATATAAATGGGGTGAAATCCTCATATTACAAATATCTAATCCAATTCTAGAGAGAATCATTCATCGATATGTGAGAGTGTATTGGAGATTCCACATCAACTAGAAATTAGGTTAGATTATAACATATAAATGGGATGTAATCCTTACCTTATAAGCTAGTTTTGTAGGCTTGAGTTATGAATAAATTCACTTATTAAAATGGTATCATAGTCATTTAAAGTATATTCTAGTCAAATTCTTTGGTGTTATTATGGCGTTGTTATCAGGATCATGTTAGACCATTCATGAATATTTAATTTCAGGTTAATATGTTTGTTCCTCAGCATGAGACTATGTTATGTTATATTATATAAGTAGTGTGCATTCTTCACCTTACAAGTCCATTTTGTGAGGTTGAGTTAGGCATAAACTCACTTACTATTAGATTGGTCGTGGAGAACAACAAATACATGAAGCTAGGGTTGATACGAAGAAGAATACGCATCACAATACTGTTTAAGATTGTTTATTTAATGTTAAGGTTGAGATTTACAAAGAGAAACGACAAAGATGAACAATAGAGACAATAATGCTATGGTTGATATGAAGACACACCATAACAAGAGTGATTGTGTTTGTTTGTCTAATATTAGAGTTGTGATGTAACAAAGTTGAACACTAAGGAGAATGACATAGAAAAAACGAAGAAAGATGCATTGTTGTCGTGAATGTTTTAAGTTTGTCTAAGGTTATGTTAGTTGCAATTGAGTGTTAGTTTCTTGTTTGGTTTGGTCTTAGGTTACTTGTTTTAAGTCCATCACCCAACTCGTATAAAAGTGAATTAGTTTGTGTTTGATCTGGTTTGACTTAATCATAAATAAAACTCAACATGCTTTAATTGGGTTGGATTGAGTCTTGTTGAGTTTGCTTAATTTTTTAAAGTGATTAAATTAGAAATTGGTATTTCAAATAAAATTTACTTTCACTTGGACTCTCTATTATGTGGTTAGAAAAGGAAATAACACTTCTAGTCCAATTAAAGTTAGATGTTTGCTTATAAAAAATATTAGATGTTTAATATTCTTTTTCTTAAAACGATTCTAGTTAAAATTTTGAGTTTAATTAGTTAAAAAACACAAAGTTTGGTCTTCTTTAGTTAAAACTTTGAGATTAATTAATTAAAAAAGAAGATATACTATCGTACACAATTATCTTATCGCATATATACATTTTCATAATCATCTCATGTGATCGTTACCATTTCATACACATTAGCATGAATATCATATATTAATTACATATCTTTTATATGTAACTAATTTATCAAAGTTTACATCACAACTCATACTTATTGCAAAACATGGCAAAAAAAAGCAAACACATAACTTATCATTATGATTACTATAATTGAAATATGTCTACTATCTATATATCCATCATCACTATAATTCATATGTAACAACAAAAAACATTTATTATAAAAATCAACATATTGCTTGGGCGAGTACATATTCTTTAAGTGACATATCTTTCTAAGTACTATAATCAAGTCTTCTCACTTGAGCTCATGTTGCTTGAGCGTCAATGTCACTTGAGTGACATACATGTGTTAGACTGTTCTAACAAGTTTAAGAACCTTAACCCACCTCATAATTAATGTTTTAGTGACCAACTCATACTTGAGTGACATGCTTCTAAAGAAAAGATAATCATCTCAACTTTGCTAAATCAGCTAGTGTCATTCAATTTGAAGTTATAAACATTAGCCCCAACATCCGAAACTAGACCAATAGAGAAATTAATCTCTCGCTAATGTGACAACTACAAAATCTCATACGTAAAGACATTAGGGAACTCCTACACGACATACATGTTCCTCTCAAAACCATCTCCACTCATCATTATCTAAGCTAATAATATAAAACACTCATCATCTTTCAACTTATTCTACCTGAATTGATGTACTACTATCATGCCATCCCTTTAAAGACTAGGGAATGTCATTTTTTTATGACCACGATTTATAACAAAAATATTTGTTCTAATCTACAATCCTTTGCTATATGACTTAACTTTTATCATTTGAAACAAACTTTCTGAGTTTGAATGCAATTTTCACTTAGGTGTGGTCTTCCACATCTAAACGAAAATTGTTATTGTTGTTGTTGTACTCCCATGCATCCCTTATGCATAATTAGGGCCAAAAACATGGTTTCTCTTAATAAGCTTTCTCATTGCTACCAAAAGAACCACTCATTTGTGTTCAAACTATTTTGCAACTAGCCTTGAATCCATTGGCTTTTCAACTAAAGTTGAAAAATCTCAAATGGACAATAAAGGAATGACAACTCCCTTTATATCATGTTTTTGAAGCCATTCTCAAACTTTCAACATTTCCAAGCCTTAAATATAACTCGAGTGTATATTCTTGCCAGTGCTTAAACCAAGTAACATATTCCAATACCAAAAGATCTTGTTGGATCATATGTATAAACTCTAACTCCTTAGCATATCAAATGCTATAAGGGAAATACTCTCTGAACAAGTCCCAATATAATACATCTCTTTGGGTTTGTACAATCTACCTCACACCTTTCCATCAAAATTATGCATCATCTATCAATACATATAGAATATAGAAAAGCTTATATTCCTAGAGTACTTTATAATATTAAAAATCTTGATATTTTTTATCCACTATTTTGCTTGATTTGGAACAAATTTCCTATTAAACTTAAGAGGTATATGCTTTATAAAATCATCTAGATTATCAAACACATACTACAAAATAGGAGGAGATATCTCAGTTGTCCTCTTAGAATTCTCTAATTGATGTAACACAAGTTGTTTTTATGTCATAATGACACTCCGTTGCTTCAATGCAATCACCATAATCTCAACAACCCTTTCTATATATAACATATCCATTGTATGAAGATGGGTAATAGGTGTATGCATCATTTTCAACATTAAAAAATAGATATATTCACAATATCTTAATCAAATTATGTTATCGCATGTAACACATCTCAAAACCTAGTAATACCCATTTCCCATAGATTGATCACTCAAAATCTTTTTTAACAACTTCACACACTTATACATACCTTTAAACACATAATAGGGATATAAACCTTTATTAATTTAGTCATGAGTCTGCACCATCACCACTTTATCAATATGTTATTCTTTCTAGACTAGGGTAGTCCATACACCTAATTATCAAAGCTTGGTGTATGAATCTCCTTCAATTTTTAATTACTTAATATCTTAATCTATGCAATCAAATTTTCAGTGAAACTATGTCCTTTACTCATATACTAAAGTACACATGTTATTTGTTGCACAAATTGCTCTCTAAATACTTTGATACTAACACACAAACTAATGTCATCTTTCATCACGTCAATATATACAATAAAGTAATGTACGTATAAAGAGTGGTGGATAGATTATAATTTTTTTTTAAAAAAAATTCATAGTTTTAAGTAATCAAATTACTTACATAAATTTTTAAAATTTAAATAAATTATCCTTTAAAATTACTTACATATATTTTAATATAATTTTTTTTTTTATATATTTAAACTTTTTTATAATCCATTTTTTATTAAGCAAAGTGAAAAAGTATAGAATTTTAATTTTATTGTATATTGCTCTAAGCATGCTATATTAACATGTCATAAAGATTTGTCATACACACAATCATTATAATTCACATGTAGCAACAATTACATAATTTATTGTAACATCACATTTTTTTAGGTGAGCTCATCTTGTTTTAACAGCGTCTCTTTCCCACACAATTAGCATCAAGGAACTTCGCTCTTAAATGACCATTAATAATTTAAACACCTTATTATTTGAGTGGTGGAGTCTTCCACCAAATACTAGAATATGGATTATATATTATTGTAAATAAACCATTTTATTTTACACAATAATTATTTTATTAGATTAGGTTAGTGATTTATAAGCTGGTATAAATCTGAATAGATTTTTTGAAAAATAATGCTTGAATTGTTGCAAAAATACAATTAAAGCAAACCATGAAAAAAAAAACTAGAAATGAACGAAAAATAACAATACTCATACGCCTAACGTTATAACAGAACATGATTGTTTCATTAATCATGGATTAGATACGGTCATAATACGGAATATAAATATATAAATATATATTCACTTTAAATGTTTTGAGATGAATTTAGAAAAAGTTTTAAAATTAAGAAACTGTTTTTGCATTTACACTATTGATTGAATATTGATAGAAAAGTTGTGACTTGTTGAAGTCCACAATTAAGGAAGATTCTTGCAGCTTAACTATACATAATCATGGCTTAACTATTGGTAGTTAAAGTCTAGAAGTGTGGTGTGTAGCCTGAAATCAATCTGACCCGTTGACACTTGGCAGACTAAACATAAGATAAGCAATCGGAGGGCTATGGTTTGTTGACGCACTTCTTTTATTATAAATAAAATATAAAATATAAAAGAATCACATCACATTCCACTCACGCATCTCTTCAGAAGAGCTCTCTCATTTTTTAACACTCTAAGCTGCGCAGCACCATTCTCAAGCTCCGATCTATAACTGCACACTTCCATCATTTTCCATCCTTGCTTCTCTTTACTCCAATCTCTTTCTCTCTCCCTCCTTGGGCCTCTTCATTGGGTTTTAAGCCCAACGCCGCAAAACCTTTTCATCTCTTTCTCGATTTAGGGTTTTCGCGCGCTCTTTTCTCCTCGATCTGCCGCAAGACCTGGGAGAATCTCTGCATGCTCTGAACTTCAACGCTCTTTCAGATGGCGTCGTCTTATCCCGGTTCCGTTAGTGCCACGCAGGTATTCTCTTATGCCGCCTTTTGTTTCCGTTGTTTGCGCTTTGATCCGCCGTAAGTCAGGGCTTAGTCGCTGCTCTCATTCTATGCTTTCAGGTTGGCTCCTACTTCGTTGGACAGTACTACCAGATTCTCCGCCAGCAGCCGAATCTTGTTCACCAGTTTTACTCTGATTCCAGTACCATGATTCGTGTCGATGGCGATTCCGTGGAATCTGCGCAAGATGTGTTGGTATGCCTTTCTAGCTCATGCGTTTTTGTTTTAACTTTTGTTTATGAGAAGTGGTGTTTAAGATTTCTGAGGTGGCTGTTCTGTTTAGGTTGTCAATGTTCTAAGGATTTTTTTTTTCGATTTGTGCTTGGTTGGAATATTGTGGAGGTTATTTTTTTTTTGTAAACATGGCGATAAAATTCTATTACATGGTGGCTGTAGCTTGAGAACACTGATTGGATGTTCGATTTTAGGTTGGTTTGGTTTTTGGATGAATTGGCTGTAGGTTTGTTATAATTCTATTAGTTTTGGTGCTCTCAATTGACACATAATTGTCATTTCAGTCTGTTTTGGTATGAAATCTTCCTTTTGTTTGTTACTTCCTGTTTTTACACTTTTTTCTCTTTTGTCTGAGAGAATGCTTTCTATTTGCATTATTTTGTTGTGTTTTGAAAAATTTATATAGGAAACAGTGAAAACAGAAAAAAAAAACTAGAAGTGAAATCAAGCTGATGAAAGAGTGAACAAAAATATTCTCTCAAAGTTAACATACCCTTATTTTTTTTTTCAGATACATGTCTGATAATTACTTGCGTGATTTTTTTCTACCTTTTATTTTTGGTTTAAATGCTTGCTTATAGCTGACCAAGTTAGGGTTCTCATGCAGCAAATTCATTCAATTGTCTCGTTACTGAGTTTCACTTCAATTGAGATCAAGACAATCAATTCTCTTGACTCTTGGGATGGCGGTGTCCTTGTCATGGTCTCAGGTTCTGTGAAGTTGAAGGATATCAGTGGAAGGCGGAAGTTTGTTCAAACATTCTTTCTCGCTCCTCAGGAGAAGGGCTACTTTGTCCTGAATGATATCTTTCATTTTGTTGAAGAAGACGTTACATACCCAAATATGATACCAGTGGCATCCGAAGCAATGGATACACAACCACATGTTTCTGCATCTCTTGCAGAGCCCCCAGGTAAATTAGCTGCAGAATGATGTTTTTAGGACAATTTTGTACTAGTTTAACTGAAAATTTGTGCTTTAATCTATTTAGTTAAGAGGGGATTCATAATCTGTGCATCAAATGTTCCATATTCAATACAAAGTTTTTAAGTAACCATAATAGGTTTCTGAGAATGCTTGCTGGTATGACAGATTTTCTCACAGCCCTTAATCTTGATCTGTCCAAACTAAAATTAAATAATATGTATATGTATTGCAGAATTTTTTTTATAGAAAAAGAATTGTGTTTTTTTGATTGAATCCTGAGTTTGTGATTTAGCAGCATCAGACTACGGTTTGGAGGAAGAAGCTAGGGAATATGTCAACTCAGTTCATATTGATGATGATCCAGTGGACAAGTACAGTCTTCCTGAGCACCACCAGCAGCTACATGAAGATCTTGAAAACGAAATTGTTGTGGAGGAAACTTCAGCGCAGGAGGAATCTCCCCCAATGCATAGTGTTGCGCACACTGTCAAAGACCCCCCTGCAGCTCTTGTGGAAGAGTCTTTTGAAGAGCCTCCTAAGAAAACTTACGCTTCTATTGTATGTAATACTTCCACCAGTCTTTTTTTAATAAACTTTTTATTTTTGTGTAACTATGCACTGTCCATTAACAACGTGTACATACTGTTGAAGTAACAAATCTTTACTTAAACCATCTTTTAAGTAGTCTTTTATGTTTCCATAATCATGATTTCCTGAAATTGTTTGCAATCAAGAATGTGTTGAGGTTTATTTAGCTCTCCTAGATGTAGATTTCCGTCTGGGCTACTAGCATTTAATTTTGATTGAAAAACAGTACACGCAAACAACACAGAAACTTTATGTAATTTTTTCCCTTATTTGTCTTCTTTAGGGGGGTTTTTGACTAGGCAGAATTATATTTTGTAGTATCTTAGATGACGGAGGAAAACAGTAAAGGACTGAAAATTTTAAGGTCGTCAAGAAATTCAGTTTTCTTGTCAGAAGTTACTTCTTTGGAATTTTCTCTTTTTTTGCCTGGCCTCTCTTAAATAAAAACTTGGCATCAAATATTAGTGAAGTGTTAATTTATTGTCCTTTTATACATGTTGGACTTAAACATAATCAAAGAAGAATTGATTTTCAGCTTTTGGGATTTTTTCTTAATTTAATCGTGTCACAATGAACTTGCAGTTACTAGTCTCCAAAGGGCAGCCTGTGTTGTCAGCCGCTCCACAGCATATTCCACAATATACCTTTAAAAGTGGTCCACCTCCTTCAGAGTTGAACCATGTAGCACAGCCTGCTATTCAGCAGTCAAGCCCTGCATCTATGTATGTCCCTGAGTCAGGGTCTGAGCCTGCAGATGAAAGTTATGGACTAGAAGATGAAGGTTTAGTTTATCATATTATGATCCTTTTCGTTGTGTTGCTGGTGTCTATATACTTTTATTACTTGTATCATTTTTGTAATGGTGTGGGATTTTGTTTTCATTCTTGGAGAAGTCTTGATTGCTGGACTTTCTATTTTCTATTAGGAGTGAAAATTATACATGCAGGAAGATTTTTCAGGCCAAAATTATTTTGGCAGACGCTAAACGCCAGAGGATGTTATGTGCATAAACATTTTGATCCATAATATTTATAATTTTTTTTTCGACATTCTTTATGGTGAAAATGGTTCAGTTCTAGCATTTTGGAAACCACATTTCTTGAACGTTGTTGCATGACTCACATTGTCTAACATAGTCTTAGAATTTTTAGAATTAAAACATTAAAAGTTGATTTCTGATCTTAATCGTTCCAGGTGAAGTAACCTCTGTCTATGTGAGAAACTTGCCTGCTAACGTTACTGAAGCAGAGATTGACCTGGAATTTAAGAGTTTTGGCAGAATTAAGCCAGATGGAATATTCATTAGGGTTCGAAAGGTAGCTCCTCACTCGTTGGATTAAATTAAATGCTCATTATTCATGAGAAATTTACAAAAGGTAAAGTAAAAATTGATGTGTACAGGAAATTGGAGTGTGCTATGCATTTGTGGAATTTGAAGACATTATTGGTGTTCAAAATGCGCTTCAGGTTTGTGCTTATTTTATGTCGTGTTTTCTTGTTAAACCCAACATTCATTTGATAATCTAATATTAAGTACCTTGTTAAACTGAAAACACACATATAACATCTTTTTTTGTTGTTGATTTACAGGACTCTTTTTGTTGTAATGACATGGTTCTTATCTAACTTGATTCTATACTTTATTGTAGGCTTCTCCAATTCAGTTGGCTGGAAGACAAGTATACATAGAGGAGCGGAGGCCAAACAGTGGCAGTGCAGTTCGAGGAGGAAGTAATGTTCTACCTTTTCATTTATCTCTTACTCTTTTCAAAGGTTTTAGCTTCTCAAGTTGTGTGGTCTAAATCCTTGGAAGGTGTTTATCGCTTGCTGCAATTGTTAGTGTAGCAGTGCACACCTAATGAATACATGTTTAATAGCATTAGTGATTTGAGTGATAGCCTTTTCTTTTGGCTGTACATGCTAGGGAACCTGTTATGAAGAAATTGGTATTTATTACTAAATGTGCATGCATGATTGGAGGAACTT
>Ga0123342_1006892_pt1 | contig 15436 bp, 6 predicted proteins | sample Turbeawhitnodule_FD_89960 | JGI IMG/M metagenome (GOLD analysis project Ga0123342, IMG submission 89960) | Root nodule microbial communities of legume samples collected from Mexico - Turtle bean Mexico white nodule | ecosystem: Host-associated > Plants > Roots > Nodule | place: Mexico: Nepantla... | reverse complement strand
AATCGGTTGAATGCTCGAATCAATCGGTTGTTTTGGTTTGACAGCAAGTCAACCATCAAAAACAGTTTTCAACCTTTCTTAAAACACCTAAGTATAAAACAATCGGTTGTTTCGACAAAACAATAGGTTGTTTTTCACTTAGTTTGAAAAACACTTTTCTATTAAAAAGGTTTGAGAATGCTTAAGCTTTGAATTCAATCAAGAGTGGATTTACACAGATAATCTACCCCATATCCTATTCTAAAACACTTCAGCAACAACAAGCACACCCAGCCTTCCATCAACCTTCAAAGGGTTTGGATTCTTCAAAGCTTGAACACACTTGATTCAACAGTATATGCTCTCTAAATCAAACATAATTTATAATCAAACAACCAATCCTCATCAAACATCACATTTTAATTACTTCAACAAACTATTCAGATACAATTCAACTCATTGATATTACAATTCAAATACTTTTAATTCACAATCACAAACAATTTTAATAAGTTATTCACCTTAAAATCAATATATAATATTTAAAATCAACCAACAATATATTACTTTACTATTAAAAGAGACAATCTGCAAGAAAAAATTGAAATTGGTAACCACGTACCCACACTCATATCTTCTAACCTAGGATTCTATTGAAAAGAAAAAGACTAGTTTCCCTAACTTGAACTTGAGCAGTTGCTCACTAAGAGCTTCAAACCTACCAAAAACTCAAGGGTAGCTTAACCTGCATCACAAAGTCTCAATAAAAATCTAACTATAACACTAGGACCCTGAGCTAACAAAGATCAACCCTGAATCTAAAAGAGTCACATGCAAAACCTATGCAGAGACAAACCTAACAAGGTCAAAATTTGACTCAAAGAGAAGAGCAAAAATTTCACTTCTTTAGTTAAATCCACTCGGCTGGAGCCATTTTGTAAGATCCCATTGACACTGTTCGAACTCCAGGTACCAGATCAATGGAGAATTTCACTTCTCTCTTAGGAGGTAATCCAAGTATTCCTTCTGGAATTACATCCACAAATTCCTTTACCATAGGTATACTACTAATCTCATCTTTATTCTTAACTCCCACCTGAGATAAGATTATAAAACAACTTGATCCTTTCTTCAGTTTAGACCACACTTGTTGAATAGACATAGATTCTGACTCATTGGAATTTGGAAACACCATCTTCTATTGAGCACACCCTTTGAGAATGTGATCGGCAGATAGCCAATCCATCCCTGGAATAACATCCAATTCATCTCCTACATAATCGAAATAAAGGAGTGCGTCGATTCCGAATACACAATGCTTTCAAATCCAAATAAACTAAACAACATCCATTATGTGTGAAAATTTTGCTCCTATCCAAGTAATTTCTCTGTCTGCTGCTTTTCAACAATTTTTTTTGTCTAACTGTAACTTAAACACAATTAAAATATCTCATCTTTCTTTTTTTCCCAAAATCATTGATACTTCTCAACATGATATAATCAACTTGTAAACTACTTTCTCCACCAAATTTCAAATTTCCTTTTAAGCTTTGTTGTTCAGCTAGAGTCATCTTATGTTGTATAATCGACACTAACATCTTTCAAGCTCTAGATCAAAGAAAATCCTACTTTCATCTTGGAACTTAACTCTGGTACTCCTTATAGAAACACATGCTTAAATCTTTAAACCTTCAACATACTACTTATTTACTCTTCATAACTTATATATATCTTAAACTAAACCATGACACAACTAAATCTAACTTGCAATTGTTTTATACTTATTGGGTAACTATCCATTTTATTTTCTAGATATTTTGAAACTATTGTTTCTTATTTCTACAAATATAAGAATGAAATCGATAAGGAATCAATTCATTCAGAAGATAACATATGAATCTTTCAAAGCCAAACATCTCAAATTTATATATAATTTGAGTTTATCAACAAAATCATAACACTTATAATATAAGTATTTCACCAAAATAATTATTGATGTAAAACTGTTAATCTAAAACACAATTGTCAATTAAATAAATCCACACTTAATAAAATGAAATATACCAAAAACTAATTAAATACATGTTTAACATCAAAATTTTAGAATTAATATAAGCGAGGAGGTCAAAATCTTAGAAAGAATGGAGAAGAAAGGAAAGGGAACAAAAATAAACTTACTCTATCAGAAATTCTGATCGGGCAGTCTTGTAGTCTTCACTGTCAGGAGTTTAATGGTACTCTGATCGTCAAACTGATGAGCGAAGAGATCAGAATCTTAGAGAGAATGAAGAGAAAAAGAAAATAGAGTTTTTAGAAACCTGAATAATTGAATTTTTATTTATATGTTATTTTAAATTTAAGAATAAAATATTCAGGTGTCATTTTAATTATACCACTTCTACTCTATAATTTAGAATAAAATATTATTAAAGTAAGATTTTTTAAAACTTTTGCAGTGAAAGAGAAATTATAATAAATTTTAAAAATTATATAATATACTGAATAAAAAGTAAATTAAGATTATCTCATAATATTTTTAGTATAAGATTTTATTTTGGGATTTTATACTAATTTTTGGTAACTCCTTATGTCATTTAAAATTTAAGATCTCATCCAATTTTTGCTTTTAATACTTTAATATTCTAAGTACATTTTTGTAGGTATTTAGTATAAGATAATTTATTTATTTATTAATTTTGGATATTTTGAATTTATTTTTTTTTTAGAAAACTTATTTTCACAATGATTTTTTTCTTTAATATAAAACTTTGTAAATAATACATTTTATAAATAAGATATTTAGGGAAAATTTTCATCTATCCTCGTAAATTTACCATTGAGATTTAACTAAACTACTAATAAACGTGGACGTGAGGTGACAAAAATTCTTTTCACACGTTATGTTTATTCATTCTTTTTTCTTCAAATTTGACTCTCCTTTAATCACCCGTAATTTTATTTCGTCAGGATTAAAAAAGAAATCATTCTTCACTAATCAAAAATAGTTTTAAAAAAGGGTAGTTAATTATAGCTACCTGTCCCCTCATTTTATATAAATTAAATATATTACAAAAATCAGATATAATTATAAGTTTTTTCATAGTATTTTATAATTTTCAACTTAAATTATAATTTTTTGAAATTTTATAAATTTAAAGTAACATAATTACTTTGAGTGCTTAATTCGTTACTATGAGAATCAAAATTCATCTTTACTATTATCAAAATTTCATTATTTTGATAAAAATACATATTAAAATTTAATCACTTTTCATTATTTTATAATTTTATGATAAAAAAATTTAAACACTTAAAAACTTAAGGAAGATGACTGGATTGAATGAGAACTAACATAAATAATGTATATAAATTTAAAACAGTAAAAGAATTGCATAAATGTAAACTGTAAAAAATAAAGTAAATGAACAAAAGAACAAATTAGATCTAAGTTCAATAAAATAAAAACAACCAAATATAAAATAATTTTAATGTAAACTAAAAATAAACATGATAAATAAAGGTGACCATGAAAGATAAAGGTAGTAATGACATATTTCATAGTTGTATTTTCATTAGCGATATATAACTATAGGTGTTATATAAGTTTATAATATTTATGTAATGTATTTTTCACTTTAAATAAAATTTTTGGGTGATTCTATTTGTAGAACTTGTTAGTAACTCTAATATCTATGAGATATTATTTTTACTTCAACGATTACAATTTACATAGCAAGGATGAAGTGTGATTAATTTATTTTAATATGTTCAATTTTTTATATTTCTTTTCTTTATATATTTTATTAATAGTTTAATTGATTACATGATTTTTTATGGAGCGAGTTTAGTTAAAAAAACAAGTTTGTTTCTGGATTATTTTTGCTTGGACGAGATCGCTTGAGTGAATTTAAATGTTCAATTTTTTTTAACTCTTTTCTATTCATAATCTAACTTTTTATTCATCTTCCTTTAAATTTTTAAAAATAACATAAAATTAGAATAAAATAAATCCATTAATCACATAACTCCAAAATATAATATTAAATTATAACTTCTGAAATTAAAATTCAAACATAACTTAATCATAATTAAAATTCATAAATATCTAATCTTTTATATAAAATTTCACTAAATAATCAAATTTATTGTCAGAATACTTTAAAAATCTTTAATTCAAATAAATTTTATGGGTTACACCTCTCTATAATTTCCTTCCTCGGTTTCCATTTGAAAAAACAATTGATTTCCTTCACTTTTCTTTCTTACAGTTTTTTGATATTTTGTTCTAATTTTCTTCCTTTGTTTTGGAAGTGCAGTGAACTTTATCCAAAAAGATGATGGGAACTGATGGAGACTGGTATCAGTGCATATGGTCCACTGCTTGAGTGTGTATGAATGACCTTCACCAAAAAAAAACAAGAAAAACGAAATAAAAAAAAATTTAAGGGCTCAATTATTTGGCACTAACAAATTTGTTAATGCAAATTAGATGAGTGTTGAGAAATAAATTACTTGATATATATCTTGTTAATTCATTGCATTGAATTATTGAACCAACAAGCACACCCATCATTCCTTTTATTTCATACCTAAAAAATTCAGGCAACTCAACACATAGAACACAAAGTATTGGAAAAAAAAGGGTGCCTAACCCCTATTGCAAATTGCTATTCTCATGGGTCACTTTCATCCTAAATGCTTCTGAACCATAAATATAATAAGCCTCAACATGTTACCATACCCATTGTGTGGACATGTATCATGCAGGGAATGGGAATGGTTAGGAAGAGGGATGGAGTAATGTTAACTTTGAATGGCTCAACCAACAACTCTCAATTAATTGCTTTATCTTTTCTTCTCTCTTCAACCCATCCTTTTTTATTTTGCTTCTAAATGCTTTGTATAATATATGGACATGCATGCACTCGATTTAGTTTACTTTCAAAATTAATTATTTACTTTTAAGGAAAATGTTTAAATTCTCATATTAAATAAATATCTTATGCGTGTAAACTGTATATATCTCAAAATACATTTGTAAGATTTTATCAAAGTTTATATTTATTTTACTATATTTAGCTTTTAATATGATTAGATGGGTTGAGAATTTAATAAGGAAACTAGTGTAATTCTTAACTTATTAATTTGATTGATAAGATGGATTTAAGTTTAAAGTTTATTTTTTTCAGGAAAAAAAATATAATGCATACAAAAAGTTCTATAAATGTAAGTAGATATATAAGATATTAGTTGAAAAAAATTAAAAAAGAAATAAAAATATATATAATAAAAAATAAAAAATATAATAATTGATTCGACTTGGACACACATCGAGTTAAGTCGTCCCAAACCTAAATCGAGTTGAATCGATCTTGGTCGAATCTAGTCAGAGTTAGTCCAGGTTCAAGTCCAACTTGGACCCAAGTTTAGCCAAGTCGACCTAGCCTAGGTTGAGTTGAGTGGACTCGTGCCCAAGTCAAGCTAAGTGGGCATGGACACAAGTCAGTCTGAGTCATCCCAGACCCAAGTCAAGCTCTATCAATCCGGGTCTAGGTCGAGCTGAGTTAGCCTAAGCCTAGGTCGAGTCAAATCTACTTAGATCCAAGTTGAGTTGAGTCATCCCAAGTTACCTAGATTGAGCTAAGTCGATTAGAGGCCAAGGTCGAGATAACGCCCCTCCTTTCACTCCACCACCACAGTCGTCGCTGTCGTAGACCCATTTCATCTCCTTCTATTATCCCACCACAATCGCCGCCTTCGCAAACCCATCCCATTACACCACCGCAGGCATCGTCGCAGAGAAGATAAAACCCTAAACATTGGTGCCTACGTATAAATACCATATGTCCTAATTACACAATCCATGTTTGCATACCAGTGACACTATGTGCCAAATCATCAACACTCAACGTTGTTGGTGAAAATTTAACAAAAGGGACCAAATTGCATATTTTTTTAAAAACTTTGGGACCAAATTGATTTATTTTTAAAACTATTGTAGTAAAATGAATATTGACCCTAAATGTAGGGACAAAAAGATAATTAAACATTTAAATTTTGATATGTTAAAGTCCTTAAACATTGTTTATGATGTTAATTTTAGGACATGGTATGTAATCAAGTAATGATGTTAAGGATGATATAACTATGATTTTAAGTAATGATGTTAAGGATGATATAACTATGATTTTGATAAGTCGGTAGCTTCTCACTCTATCAAAGAGTTCAAGGTAAGGATGGGCAAAATAATCCAAATTGTCAAATACAATCCATAATTATCCAAATTCTTATTACTTTAAGTTTGTTTAAATAAATTTATATCAAATCTAAATCCATATTTTTGGATTTTAAATCCAATCCATTTCACTAGATTTAGATTGGATAACTTTTTGGATTTTAAAAATCCAAAATCAATGTGTGTCTCGATCGTTTCAAGTTATGAAATGGTAGATTGAGTCAGACCCAAGTAAAGTAGCAACGGGTCGGGTTTAGATTGACTTGAGTAGGCTCGGGCACAAATAAAGTCGAGTCGGTCCAAGAGAAGGTCAAGTCAATTCAACATGTACCTAGGTCAAGTTTAGTTAACCTAGGCCTAGGTCGAGCCCAATCGACTCATGCCCAAGTCAAGTTGATTTGACTTGGACAAACATTGAGTTAAGTCACCTGATTCGTGCCATATTTCAATAATATTTCATATTAAAAGACGAACACTTATAAATATTTATTGATAAAATAACTATAATTTAACCCCTAATTTATAAATTTAAACCTTTTTACATATTTTGTGATTATAATATGAATAAAAATGATATATTCCTAAATTTGTGTTAATTCTAGGATTCTAGGATAATATGGAGATGAAAGGACTAAAGGATAATAGATAAGATGAAAAGGGAAAGTTAGAACGCTCAAAACTCAGCCTCGCCCAAGCAAGCTCACTTCAGAGGAACTCGCCCAAGACTCGCCCAAGACTCGCCCAGGCGAGTTCACTCTAGAGAAGTTGGACTTTTTCTCGTCAAACTCACCCAAGCAAGCTATACCTCGCCTAGGCGCGAATGTCACTTAGTTCAAGCCCAACTATGTTAAATATGAGGCATAAGGAATAACCCTAGACATCATTGTGAGAATAGAAGGAGATAGAAAATCCTAGAGGAGGCAGCCGTCAAGGAGGAACATCCTGGATCTTCTTTTCTTGCTTTCCATGCTTGTAATGGCGAACATGAGTGGTTAATTCTACCCTTTGGGATTGAGAGTAATATGTTCAAACTCTTAAGTATTGAGGTGATATTTAAACATAATATTTTGTTCATGATTGATGATTAGTATTGTTATTTTATTATTAACGCTTGTTTTATCATGATTTTGATCCTTAGATTTGACTGGAAGTACTTCTACGCATCTGACCTAAATGATAATGCTTAACATATTTAAATGCTAGGAATAAATTTGAAATGTAAATTACTATCAACATTTGTTTGTAACGATAAGGAGTTTTTATAAATATGTGAGGAATCAATATTCATGAGACTATCTTAATAATTTTATATGCGGAATCAATATAAATGAATTTTATATGGGCATCAATATCAATCAAAGATAGAATATTATATGCCTTTTCAAAATACAAAAGAGTGAGAAGGATGAATATCAATCCCAATTTTCCCAATTGAGTCAAACAACTTTTTACTTTGCTTTATTTACATTCTTGCAATCTCATACACAACAAATTTCTAACAAACTTTTATATATTGTTTTCTATTTAGTGAATATTATACTTAAGAAATCAATTGTTCCTTGTGGATTTGATATCCGTCCTTAGGGACCAATTTATTACTTTTGACACAATACACTTGCCGTAAAATAGTCATCATCACCCCAGACCCAGATTGATTTGAGTCAACCTTAGTCTCGACCCGGACCAATGTCTTGTTGAGTTTAGTCAAAGGCATCCCAAGCTCAAGTCTAACATAAATCCTCATTGAGAAGAGTCAGCTCAATCCCAGGTCTAGTCAAACGAGATCAGGTATGACCAATTTGAGTTGGGCCCCTATATGCTTGTGACATCGAGCCTACATCAGGTTGGGCTATGTTCAATCAAGTTAGGCAAGACCTAGGTAATACCGAGTCCATTCGGGTTAAGTGTAGGTTGAGCGGAGTCGGGTCAGATCTAATCTAGGCGGGCCATTTGGGACCAAGATGGATTGGGCTAGTCAGGCCAAATCAACTTGGGCTTATTTTTGGCCAAGACATCAGACTCATATTGGGTTGGGGCCATGTCAAGCTAAGTTGAGTTGATCCATGTTAGGTCAAGTTAAGTTGATTTAATATGGTCACACATTCAATTGAGTTGTTTTGGGCCTAGGTCAGGTCAAATTCGATCGAGAATAGGTTAGGTTGGGCCAAGATCAAGCTGAGTCCAACTAGGTCTAGTCGAATAAGGCTCAAGTGGAATCTAAACAAACTAGGCCAAACAGGCTAAGTCAAGTTGGCCTGTGTCTGACTAATACAAACATCAGATCGATAGGTCAATCGTACATCAAATTTAATCTATTTACAAAGTCAATTTAATTTAGATTTAATCCAATTTAAATTGAATTGAAAAAATTCAAATCAATTTGATCTAGTTAAAAAATATATGAATTTTAAATCCAATCTATTTTATTGGATTTAGACTAGATTTTGAAAAATCCAATTCATGAAACTCCATAATTCAAGGAGATAACCATGTGAAATTTGTATTTTTTAATCTCATCAAAACGTCATCAACTTCTCTAAAGAAATATGAAATTAAAAGTATAGTTTATAAAATAATTAAATGTGACCATCTTATTAAATTTCTTGATGATGTGGTAATTAAGTTATTGGACAACCAATTTTGTTCTTACATTATTAGAAAATATTGTCATTTGACGACAAACACCAAAAGTGATAACAAAGAAAGTTTAATAATTGATTTTTTAAAATTTAAATTAGGGTCTAAAATTTTAAAAAAAAAGTAAAATGTAAAATAATAAACTCATGTTCTTATTAAGGATTTTTTTTTTCTTAACTTCGAGTGCTTTTACACATATTATAAACCAATTATTAAAGTTAAGCAATTAGATTTGATATATGGTAAGTAGTATATTTTTTATGAAAAAAAATGAATTAGTCCCATAAGTTAATAAGATATAGGAGAGATGTTCAATGAGTGGTTGCCGATTTAATTATATTTGTTTTTATTCTTAAAGTCAAATTTTACATCTATTTTTTCCTCATCATCTTTCGTATGAAATTTCTTTATCTTTGTCAAATAGTTGGTATATTCATGTACTTGTTTTTTTATTTTATTTTAAATATTAATTAAATTATTTTCTTACAAGAAAAAAAGAATCGCCTTAAAAGAAAAAATAAAACATGATATTATTAATAATTTATGTAAAAAAATACATTTTTTTTGCATAAAAGTATAAAAAAGAGTAAATAATTATTGTTTTTGTAAATGTTGAAGGAAAAAATGACTTAAGGATATAATTTTTTTTTTATCAGCAATGAATAAATAAAATTAAAGGATACTTCAGGGGTATTCCAACCCATATACAGTGACCAGAAGTGGACTTCCTATTTCATCCACAAAAGAAACTCTCCTTTATGGTTGGATCATAACAACCTTAAAGTGAGAGAACCATACCCAAAAAACTAACCAACAGGTTACCTCATAGCATCATTCAGCTTTACCGAAATACCCAGAACTGAGGCCACCTACATTTACCTCGCCACACGACGAGTTACCCAAGCACGTTGCATAACTTCGGCGACCACCGACTACACACATATGGAGAACGCCACTTCCTCGACCGGCGATCATGTTGACCAACTTCGACGACCACCGACTACGCACACATGGAGATTGCCGTTTCATCGACCGACGATCATGTTGATCTTTACATAACTTCGACGACCACCGACTACGTATGCATGGAGATCGCCGTTTCATCGACCGGCGATCATGTTGACCTTGTCTAACTTCGGCGACCACCGACTACACATATATGGAGAACGCCACTTCATCGATCGGCGATCATGTTGACAACGCCGCTTCATCCACATAAGGATATAATGAATATGGTTGATATCAAATTAATTAATTGAATGGTCAGATGGGAAGGAATGAAAATCTATATAACAAAAAGAGAGTTTAACTAAGAACAATCAAAGAGAAAAAATAAAAGTTTTTAAGTTATATCTAACAAACTAAATGTTTATATGATTGAATACTCAAACTTGATCTCCGACATTCTCGTACAATCAAAAGATAAAAATAAAATATTAAAATATTTTAGAAACAATTTAATTTAATGAAATTGAGACTTATGTTTCTTGAAGTGTAATACATTATTTTGAATAAAAACACATAAAGAATGTATGATGATTAAAATTGTGATAAGAGAAAAAATATCTCAGATGTTAGTAAACTTGGTAGATGTCGATCAAGTCATTGAAAGAGAAAGAAGTTATATATGCTTTAGAGGAAGCTCAAAAGTTGGGTCTTACTAATATCTAGCTAGAATGTGACTCTGCCTTGGTTTGTGTTGCGTTTACTACTAAGACAAATATTTCTTGGATGCTTCGTAATCGATGGAATACTTGTCTTAATTACTGTGGAAAAAGCAGGTTTAAGGTTACTCATATTTTTCATGAAGGGAATGTGTGTGGTGATAAGTTGGCTAATTTAGGATTTATTGATAGAGAATCCTTTCATTGGTATAATAAACTTCTATCTAGTCTGTTCTTAGAATTCTTTATTAATAGGTATAGTCTATCTATGTATCATTTTTGTTAACATATGAGTTTTGGTCTAGTCCCTCCATATTTTTGTATTTTTTTTTAATAATACTTTTTTTCATGTGATGGCAAATGATTGTTGTTACTTGAGGTGTTAGTCTAGCTGAGATGTCAAGTAGCATAGTGATGCCTACCATGAAAGTTTTTCATAAAAAAAAACTTTTAGATTTTCTAATAACTAACGATATTTTAGTAATTTAAAATGAGATCGAGTATGAGAAAAAAATATGAACATAGATAGGAATGACAAATATGTACATATTTATCTATGTCTCCACCCAATTTAGAAAATCAAATATTAACCATACTTGTACCCACGTTAATATACCATTTTTCTTTCAAAATTAAAACGATTTCAACTAACTTATAAAGATGCTTACTAATTAAGTATTAAAAATAGCTTACGAAGTCAGATATTAAATTTTAATTTAACATAATATTTGAATTTAAAATAGGTTAATTAAATATGCAAAATTTAATTAGTATTAGTTATTTTTTTATATCATTCTTAAATTTGATATTTTTGTTCAATATCATAAACATATCAACTGACAAATTCTTTTAGAGTTTTATACAGAAAATAAATAAACAAAATTTGAGTGTACATATTGTTAAGATATTTTGTTTTGTATGGCATACATGATAATGTTATAATATAAATTCAAATTCATATTATTTTTTATCAATTAATTATTCAATTTATAGATGTATTTAAAAATACCAAATCTGTGGAAAATTATATTAAATTATTATTATTATTATTATAATAGAAATAATAATATTAATTTTTTGAGATAAATAATAATCTTATTAATTAAAAATCTTAGTTAAAAGAAACAATAACATATCGCTTATGTTTGCATTTTAAAGCTCTCTTAAGATAATCTCTAGTATTAATTCTTATAAATAATTCACTTATACATTATACACCCAAGTGCTTTGTTTCATTTTAAATGGTACTCGTTATACTTACAATTTTATAATATTTTATTTACACTTTTTCTCATTTTTCCTTATTAAGTATTGTTTATTGTAGAAGTACTTTACTAAAATTTTAAAATTTGTAGACCAATTCCATTGTAATTTCTTATAAGAAACATGTTTTTTTTTTTATAAACGAGTTAAACACTCTTAGTAAAGACGCTATAAGATATTTTAAGAAATAATTTATTAAATTCATACCAAATGTATTATGTGTTAATAAGGTATGGCAAAACATAATGTATTGATTTGATGATGGTTTTGATGATGTCTACATTACATTATGTTGATGATTTATCTCTCCATTACTTATTTTTTTAGTATGACCAAAATGTAAAATATAAATTCATTTTCAAAATAATCTTGAGCTTTTTATATTTAAAACTGATTTTATTAATCTTTCTTGACATAATAATCAACCATATTAAATTTTCATAATGATTATCTCAAGTTAGACAAAATTTGAATTTTACTCAATTTTGCAGATAATTTTATGAACAACGAATAATAGATTCTGTCAATTTTTTTTTAAAATTCAACCTTTTAGAAATAAATAATTAAGTTAAAATATAATTGATTAAAATTTTTTTGAAGTGTTTTTGAATTAATGAATGAACAAATTAATTTATCACCTTTAATAATAATTTATTATTATATTCAATTTCTTCAAAACTTCTTTAAAAAGAAAGTTCTATTCTGATTTGAAAAATATTTTTTCATATTTTTAAAATTAAGAGAGATTTTTGTTGTGATTTATAAATCTTTTTAAAGAATAATTTTAGATAATTCATTTGTTTGGAAAGAATATTGTTCAAGGTTAAAACAAAATAAGAAATGTTATGTTATAGGTTGATTTATTGTACAATCTCTCACACATAAGCTAAATCTTTTTTTGTTTTTTTCTTCTTCTTGTAACTTGAATTTGAAATCTATGTTTGGTGTGTATGGTAAGTAATTGAGTATTTTCATTATATTTAAAAATCTTTTTCAAGAAAGGGTTGTTTGTCTTGTTCTAAATCCATATTTGTTTCTTGTAATTAAATAATCATGTTTCTTGTAATTTGATAATTCAAGATTTTAATAAAAAATGTAGAGTTTTGGATCAATTGAACTAGTATAAAAGTTCTCGTGTTTTTGGTGTTCGTAAATTACTACATTGAAATTTTCCTATTATCAATAGTTTTTAAGCAAAGTTTTCTTTAAATCTTTTTAAAGATTTTTTTCAATCCATTCAGTCCTCTTTCATTACGTTTCTAGTCATACTTTATTTTACATTAGCTATATACATGTTTTAATTAAATGAAAAACTATTCATATTTTATTATTTGTCCATAGTTACGTGGTTATATGAGTTCAATTGACAATCAACAGTCAATAAAATTACATAGCTTGAAATATGAGAACACCAAAGAGTAAAACTATTCATAAAATAGATGTCAAAATTAAGAGATTAGAAGATCAAAATTGTTCCAAAACATTATATAGGAGGAAAAAGGCAACCAATAGTTTAGAATTACATATGTAGGAAGTATAATTACATGTTGATAACCTATTTAAATTTTATTTATTATATTTATTGAACTAATTAATTAGGCTTACATTTCATATATATTTTATTGAATTTAATTTTTTTATAAATTTGGATATTATAATTAAAAAACATTTTGATTCAAATAATTTTAAACATACTTATATTTATATTTTTAAAATAAAAAAATACAGTGCTTTTAAATTAGATATTTATAAACTCTTTTAAAATTAATTTAACCTAACTAAATCATACGAGAACATTTTGAATTATTAAAGTCGTCCTGGTAACAAAAATACATAAAGTCCTATTATATCATTTTTTTATCTGCAATGAACTAATTACATTAAATAAAAATAATTAAGAAATGTCTCAATTCATATACACAAAAAAGATTAGATGTCTCCAAGCAGAATTCATTACAACCTAACAAACCATATAAAAAATCTATATACATGCTACATAGTCTGTCAATGAAATGATTTAAACAAAAAACCTGACTAGAAGTCCAAAACATCAAATAATGATGTAACTAACAAAAAAGACCAAAATCACAAATTGTCTAAAATACTTAGTTTCCTTGATAATTTGCACTTGTGACAACCAAAATCTAAAAAACACTATGCTTCAATTTGCTATGTGTTCCAGATATACCACATAACCAAATATGACTCTCATATTAACAACTTATAACTCTAAGATAGACTATTGGATTAAAAAGTTATGTTGAATATAAATTTGTTATTCAAAATCTATTAAGAGAATATAATAATCTTAAAATATACCAGATTTATTTATCACATATTTATTATATTTATTCTTTTAAGAATATTTTTAAACACACATTATACTATCAATACAAGTAAATTAGAAGAAGATCAATTTCGTAAGATAAAGAAGGTCTCATAAGAAAAAGAGGATTCACCTAAATCCAAACTCAATCTGTGCAACAACATGTAAAAACATAGTTTTCATTATAGCAATGGTGAATTCTTAGAACGTTTGACTAATGTTTAACTGTTCTCTGATAAAAACATTTAATTAATTAGAATGAGAAGGGTCAAAGCAGCTTTATTCAACCTCTGGCCATACCCTAATGAAGTTTTCACCCAAAATAAAGAGCACCAAATGAAAACGTGTAATGTTTCCTAACCCACTATAAAGCAATGTGCGTTTGTGCCAAAGCACCACAAATGTACGCGCAAATCACTTAACCGACGTGGCCTCATGCAATGGGAATGAGAATTTGGATCAAACATGCAAAAGTCTTTCATTTTCATTAAATTAATAAAATATATCAGTAGCACCTCATACTGATAAAATAACGTGTCGGTCATTGTACCTCAGTTTCAGCTTCAAGTCAAATGATTTGTTACATTTTTTATTTCCATTAACCAACAGCAAAGAAAGAATCCTATGTCGAAAACCTTTTTCCTTCCAATCTTAAAAGAAACAAAAATTATAAACATGTTAATGTCATATATATCATAATTAAAGTTCACCCTTTTATAAAACTTACATATCTAAATAACTATACATATAATTTTTTTGTCAAAATAGAAAATTGCCACCTTTCTTTTCTTTTTCATGCATCATTAGCTTGACCAAGCTGGCTTTTACACTGTCTAAAAGCAAAAACAGAGCCTAAGTTAGAAAAGTGTCATGTGGAATTTTGATGAATAAAACACATTAGTTGTCGACTTTTTTCTCTCGGTGGAAACCTAATTGGGTGGCTTCTTATGCACCTTTTTTTCCTATTATTTGTTCTGGACATGAATCATGATTCATATTCTGTATGTGCAGAAAATTAGAAAAAAAAAAGAATGAGTAAATAAAGATAAAGCGCGTTCTGGAACTCTGCCAGCAGAGTTAAGCGCGTTTACTTACTCATACCACAATTATCAGTTATTATTACTACCATTTATTTGTAGAAATTATTCCTACTATCTATAGTGGTACTTTCTTGCATGCACTTTTAAAATTTCATTTAATGAATTATTTTTCTTTTTTTTAAGCACTATTGTAGCATGCGTTACGAAGCAAGTGTGTTACTACAACCTCTTTTTTTTTTTTTTTTTTTTTTGCAAATTAGTTAAAGATAAACTTACGTTTTATTTGCCTTTT
>Ga0123342_1006890_pt1 | contig 15437 bp, 8 predicted proteins | sample Turbeawhitnodule_FD_89960 | JGI IMG/M metagenome (GOLD analysis project Ga0123342, IMG submission 89960) | Root nodule microbial communities of legume samples collected from Mexico - Turtle bean Mexico white nodule | ecosystem: Host-associated > Plants > Roots > Nodule | place: Mexico: Nepantla... | reverse complement strand
TCTATTTCTTTGAGATGTATCCTTGTGTGTGACTGTTAACTTGTATGCTTACGCTTTCTGTCTATAACAATGGATTAGTTGATTCCTCTGACTTCTTTTGTTCCATTGGTGGTGGTCTGTAATATTCTTGTATGCCGCAATTGTTTCTATAAAAGAAGATAATATTAATTTCAAAGTGATGCATTGATCTGTCCAGCTATTTCTTCTGTGATGTTGGTTTAATTGTTATGATTAAAAGAATTCTGCATAACCCTTATATCTGTACTTTTCAGTTCCTTTTTTTTTCATAGATTATGTGTGGTTGCAATTGTGTCCGTGAGTCCCTGAAGAGTTAAAAAAATAGCAGACCTTTTGTTTCTTCACTGCTATTACTAATTACAATGGACTTTTGTTGTTGTCCAATTGAATTGGTAGAGTTCTGCAGCTTAGACATCTTTGTTGTCTTTCACTCTAAAATTTTGTTATTTTTCTGTTTGAAAGGAGTCTAAAAGCAAGACATCAGCCACTTCCAACATGGGAGGGCCAAGTCACAGTGATATTTTCTCAAGATGTACTGCTGGTGCATTCAGAATTATCAGAGGAAAAAGGTGACAAGTTTTTGGTTGGCCGGCCTACTAACTCAGATAATAATACCTTTCAGAGTGTGACTATATAAGTTCTATGCAGTCCAAATCTGAGAAGAAGAGGTGGAAAGATATAGTCAGAGATGTTTTGAAACTGCTTGCCCTTTGGATTTAAGAATCTGTTATTTTTCCTGATCAGGGATCATAATTTGGTGTTACCCCTAGTATCAGTCTGTGCACATTGGACAAGGTGTTACTCACTTGTGGGCAGATATTTTTGTGTGTCCAGTTTTAATGAGACGCATCAGTATCTTCCCTAGTACTATGGCAAGATTGTAACTTTTGGTTTTATTAGTCTTTCCATCCAGGGTGGGGTATTCTGGATGCAGTTATTCCTGGAGTCTACAGTAGTAGGCTTTGAAAATCTTAAAGAATACTAAGGAATCGAAGATATTGGATCTTGGCCTTTCATGTACCTATTGGATGAAAAATATGATTGTGTATATAATTTTGGATGGGAATGTGTTTCTGATATGATTGCAACCACTCCGAATGCTACTGCATCTATTAGTTTCATCAGAATATTTTAGCTAACTGTTTTTATGTGGCAACAGTTCACCTTCTATCATAGTTGACTATTCTTAGATGAAATATTTCATGATTGCTTGATTGTGTGTTTATAATGATTAATGTTGTTTTTTTGGATGCGGTAAGTGTAAGTGATAATTATGTCAGTCTGAAGGAGTTTATTTTATCATATTGAGTGGTATTTAATTTTTCTATATTCGAGTTTTTTACTCAATAAGCTCATGTTCAATGACCATATATTTTCGCCTCAGGTTTAAGATGATTTTCTTTGTTCTTCAAGTATTTGCTTTTAATAGTCACCTAATTGAGTTGATAGTGTCAATAATCAGTTACTGAAGAATATTCTACCTGATTATTGGATTTGTGAATAAATGTTGGAAGAGTGTCAAAGGGAAAAAGACTAATACTTTTTCATTGAACAGGTTAGGCTATTCTTATCAGAAGACTCCCCTTCACAGGTTGGGTTAAATTCTCAAGATCACCTCCAAGCTAAGGCATCATTGGTGTTGCCTCCAGGTGTATCAGGTTCTGATGACATTCTGCCTCCTGGATTTGAGGGAACTCATACTTCAAGTCAGTTTGAGATTAAGCCATCTCAAATACCAGTTATTAAGTGGATTACTCCTCCAAAGGTAGTTTTTTTTAGTTCTCTATTAAGCATTTTTCCTCTGTAGTTTTCAGTATTATCTATATGTCAAAATAGGTGAAAGAAAAGTAAGAAAAAAGTGGTTCCATGAGTTTGTCTTCGTTATTACATCTTTTTTAGTCAATTTGTTATTCTCCCAGATTGTGCTAAATCTCACATGGCAAGTAGTGTGTGGGGAAGAAAGCAACGAGGTAGAGGATCAACGACAGAGGGAGATGAGAGTACTTGAAGCTATTTATCCTCGCATATCTTCCATTCCTCCAAAGTTTGTGTCTCGTCTGTGCCTTGTACTATAATATTTCTTGGTATCCATATTTCGTCATATAAGATTTTTTCCCCCTGCATGCAGCCCTTCCGTTTCAGTGGATGCTGAAGATTCAAATTACACAGACGGGCAACCTGCTTTGATACCAATAACGCCAATTGAAGATGAAGATGCGGCAGCAGAAGCATTAACGGATTCCTTGGAACCATTTGATGCTTCACAATCTCTTGAATTACCTCCTGGTATATTGAAGAATTCAAACTCTGTTACAAGTACGCAATTTGCTCGTGGTCTGACATCTGATGTAGCTGCTGCATCTGTTGCTTTAACTAACATTGTGAAGAGCAACGAACATGGGAAATTGATCGACCATGACTTACTTAATAATATTCTCAACAATCCAGAAGTGATTGAGAAATTGGTTAGAGATTATGGAGCTACTAATAATTCGCAGAGTGTACGTAATGTGGCGTCGTCCGGTGCGGTTTTTTCAAATCCTCCTATTCCTATTAATCAAGGAGAAACCGCTACACCTTCATCGATTGCTTTTTCAGCCACTTCTTCCTATGCACCATCTACTGGAGGTCAGGTGGTACCCGTTTCTACCCAATGGCCTCCTAGGCCTGCAGCCAGTTCAGCTATTGTTTCGTCTCCTGTTGAGGTCCCTGCTGCGAAAGATGTTAACTACTATAAGAGTTTAATTCAACAACATGGAGGAGAAAAACAAGAAACACTTCCATACTCCAGTAAACGTCAGATTCATCAGCCAGTAACAAGTTATGAGCCAACATACAATCAAAGAGCTAAAGTGTCAAAACCAAAGATAATGAAGCCTTGTATCTTCTTCAACAGTTCTAGAGGATGTCGGAATGGAGCCAACTGTGCCTACCAGCATGACACATCATTTCAGCCGCGAGGTAATACCGTGCCAGGGATACAAAGTTCAAAGAGGATGAAAATGGATCATGAGATTAGCAGTTAAATGAACTCTTGATTGGTGGTGTCGATTGCCGTTTAATTTGATGGTGGCGGCTGAATGCAGGTTCATTAACTTTTAATTTTATGAGCAATTGTGAGCCTTGTTTGCTACTAGTTCCAAATGCTGCATGTATAATTTTTTAATGAAAGGCTCCTCTTCATTTTGTTCTCTTTATTGAGAATCTGCCAAAATTACTACTTTTCTTGGTCAATCTTTCGATGATTGTATTTTAGATGGAGACTGATTGCAGGCACCACCAGCTGGATGATGACTTTTTTTTTTCTTTACTTTCTGGCAATATAGTTTACATTTTTGTGGAATTTAATCTGCCTTGACGTTATTATTAAATTTTTTTCTCAGTGTGGAGGACATGAAATTGCCAATTTAAGATTAGACATGGCAGTAAGCAACAAATGTCATAAAAACATAATTCATGGATTATGATATATTTTTATGTATGGGGCGTTTGGATTGTTAAAATATTCTATTTTTATTTATTACTTTCATTTTCCAAAAATAGTTTTTATTTTCAATTTGTTAAGATTTATAAATTTTTGTTTGGTTTTACTTTTTATTTTTAATTTCTTGTTTGACGCACCACTTCTCTCATGTCGACCTCAGCTGCCGTCTCTCTCCGCACCATTATCTTTTGGTTCCTATCGTAAAAAAATTGTGACATCACATTTACTAGGGTTTCGGTAGAAGTTTATGGCCATCTGGATGTGTATCGATCATTGTTGTTAACACTTCCAATATGGTGGTGGTAGTAATGAGAACTTTTCTTTATTTTCTGCTTTTGATCTATGTTAAAACTATTTAATGTTTATTTTTTTAAAATTTTGAATCAAGCATATATTCAACTTTACTCATAGAGTGAAAGATAAAACAAATTCTAAGAAAAACATCCCTTAAAAGGATAAGAACTTATCAGACATTTTGCATCATTTTGTTCTCAATTCTGGCTAACACAATTTGTATACATTTGGTTCATTAAATATATTCATGAAGTATAACAAAACCTTGTATACGTTTTGCATAATAATTGATTAGTGATTTTTTTTTGTTTTTATCATAATAATAAAAATAATTAAGCAAGCAATATTAAAAATAACAGATAAAAAAACATTTTAGTTTTTATCCATTTCAATTTTTTATGTAAATCAAATAATGCTAATTTTCTTCTTTTTTTCACTTTCTTATTTTCTAGTATATCAGCCAAAAAAAGTGTTAGATTAAATAGGTCATCAAACATATTTTAAAAACTAGGGGTAAAATAATCCTATAAATTTTGCATTATTTTCTTCCTCGTCAATTATCACAAGCACATTAAATTTGTACATGTTTAGATTGCATGTGCCATTAAACACAGACTCTTTCTTCCTACACCTCCATACCTTCTTATGCCACCCCATACTAAATGTGAAAATATCATTTTACCCTTTTTTTTCACCCCCTTGGATTTGAAATAATAAGTCTATGGACTATGTAATCTGGATATATTCCGGATTACATAATCCAGAAGTCAATTTCATATTGAGAAAAGATTTTCGGATTACATAATCCAGAAACTAATAACACATCTAAAAAAAAAGCATTCCAGATTACATAATCCGGAAGCTAATCTTATGTATAAAAAAAACTTTCGGATTATGTAATCTGGAAGCTAATCACAAAATACTTCTGAATTAAATAATCTGAAAGCTAATTCTGATCTAAAAAAAGACTTTCGAATTATATAATCAGAAATATTGAAAAGGGTATTTTTGGAATACGAAAAAATTTATGGATGTGGCACAAGAAGGTATGGAGGTGCAGGAAGAAGCAGCGTTAAACACATCCCGATTATAATGAGTGAGTTGTGACCCAATTCTTCCAAGGCGTAGGATAGGGACCAGGACCACACAGTAAAAGGTCACTGAAAGTCCTCTTTTTTTTCATGGATTTAAATTATCCTTTTAACATGTTAGTGTTTCAGAGCTAATTTAAATTTATAAAAATAGTTTGTGATTGTATAGTTTTTTCTCGATGTATTTTTACAACAATTTCTTAGACTAATAATAGCAATACTCTGTTTTAATTAAACAGTCGCTGTTATTAATTGAAAATGATAGAAAATCACCAATTTATATTGGTCTCACTGCTTATTTAATGATTTCCTCACCTTATTTTAGTGAGATTCAGTAAATTTAAATCAATAAGATACAGTGGTAAAAGAGTATTAGAGATAATATCTATCTTTTGGAGAGTTTATTGATTTTTTTAGTTTAGTGCATTGAGTTTGTTGATCAACCAGGCTCCCGATAATAGGTTTAGGCACCTAGATCTACCGAGTATGTTACTGATACGACACAGAAACAAATACGAAGATATGCATAATATAAAAATGTAGAATATGGAGACACACATCTATATATTATATAATTATGAATTATATAATTTAATAATAAAGATTTATGTGCATAAGTATGTTCTAGATTATTTTTTGAAATAGGAAGATGTTTTTCATGACTGGTTCAAAAAGATTTGTTTCTTATTTTTATAATCATAATAAAAATTTATACAATAAATTTAAGTTTTTAAAAAATTAATGTATTTTTTCTTTTTAAAATTGTGTTAGAACCGTAATAGAATTATCAGAAATCCAACCAATACTTTTTGAATTGGACATTTCACGGATACGTGTCCTATAAGTATCATATGAGTGTCAGTGTCTAATATGAATATCCAACACCGACACGTCATTTTAGAAAAGTGTCTGAGTTTCATAATTATGTTATCATAAAATATCTACCTATTTAATTTTATCGAGTTTTATTTTTTCAAATTCTTTAACTAGCTTTTACTCGCTTAAATAATTTATTAAATAATTTCTTTAAATATAATGGTATAAATAATAAATTAAAATAAATAATAAACTTATTTTTGTCTGAATATTATAATTAACAATAAAATTAAATATAATATTGAATATTAATTACAGTAATTATTAATTAGATAGGTTGATAAAGCAAAAATTGGAAATAGGAAACCCTAAACTCATCCATCCCCAGAAGCTTTCTTGGGTTTTTCCTTTTACGTAAAAAAACCATCTTGATTAAGGTTTTGGCGTTCGTTGGTTTTGGATTTTACGACGCCGAGTCGGATAGCACAATGTTGAAGTTCCTGTCGAGAGTGAGAATCGAGTTCAACGCGTTGGATCCGCGAACGGCGTCGTGTATGGAGTTTCTGGCGCAATGCAACTCGCGTAAGGCGAAGGAATCGAACCCGGCGTGCGAAGTGGAGGTAAAGCGCGGTAAGGTAGAGTGCGCGCCGCAGATAACGGTGACGTTTGTGAACGGCGTGGAGGAAGTGTTCGACGCGACGGCGACGCCGGCACAGAGCATAAGAAACTTGATTCTGGAAAAGGGTCAGCAGCTCGAGACAGAGCAGATGTTCCGTGAAGCAGGGGAATCTTGGCCTGTTATCATCCCCGACGAGGAGCTTTCTCAAATTGCACCCCCCACCAAAGTGAGTTCTCATTTTCAATTTTATCTGTTGGTCCTGTAATATTTTTACACCTAAGTAATTTAAGTGAAAAGGCTTCATTAATTTTATTATGTGATACTTCACAATTTAGATTGCGTTTAGAGTGCAAACATTAGGTGATATAGTTAACATATACCATAGTCCTTTATGCATTAGAAAGTTCCTCTCTCAGACCCTTGTTTTCGGTAAAAGCATCTATGAGAAGTCTTCAATTCTTTGAATAAATCCTCATACTTGGGGGATTAGTACCTGATTCTAGGTGGGCAACCAAAAAGATGGTGCGTAGAGTTTTGTCATGCCAGTGAATGAAAATTTTGTAGAAGGAAGAGTAGTGATGATTTTAAAGTAAGGTGTGGTTCGTAAAATTGTTTTTAGGTTTGTTAGTTTTGGTTATGAGTGTGTGCACCATAACCGGAGAATTTTGTGGGTTCGCGAGTTGTGCTATGAGGGAATGTGTGGTATTTTTTTGGGTGATACAATGGACTTAATGTGTTTTTATAGTAATGGTGTTGCAGATTGATCAATCGGAATACTCGGTTTGGATAAACTTATTCGCAATCATTTGTGAGAAAATTGGGAGTTAAAATGAATTTAGCTTCTTCCATAAACTTATGCACTCAACTTTTAAAGAAATTTTCTCATTTAACTTTTCCAAAACTGAAGTGCATAATTTAATTTTAACATATTGGAGAAATTCAATTTATTTTACCTAATATTCTTCTCCTTTAACTGGTTGTGAGGAAGTTTATCCAAACATTGTCTAAATATGTTAATGTTATCACTGTTGTTTGATGGATTTTTTTTATGTAGTTACTTATGCCTTTACAACTACAGTTTATGTGCTTTGGTTTAACAACTTCTGTTCTGATAACTCAGCAATTTGGTTTAGTGTTGAATTCAACTACGGCTTCTATCTGTTGTGAATGAAGTATCTATAGTTACAACAGTTCTAATTAATTTGTGTGCTTTATATGCCTTTCTTTCAGCCAAGGAAAGCAGAAGACAAGAAGCAATAGCTAAAAACTGTTGAGCTTATTAACTGCTGGGGATTGTTCTGGCTTTTCTTGTTTCCTTTTGGTAGGCTTAGATAAGGCATTGGATTGCTGCTGCTGCGTGCCTTACTGTATTTCAGAATTTAATTATTGAATACATGACTGCACATGTTTTCCATAATCTACCCCTGAATTGCTGAATTTTGAAACTGTAATCCTTTCATGCTTGCTTTTTGCTTTTTTTTTTTCTCTGGCTTGCACCTACAGTGTTTCTATGGGAATGCTCTTAGCCTCTATAAAGTTCAATGTTGTGAACATAAGCTGCCAAATGACATCAGATTATTGATTCAGAAGCACAACACGCAGAAGCACAAACCTTTGAAGTTTGGCTGTCAATGTTCTTATACTTCGGGGGATAATAACTGTTTGCATGCGATGCTTATTGGCCCAACTGCTAATAATTTCGTACCATCCCCGTTATTGTTGCTGCTAATGCTAAATCATGATTTTCCTGCTGTGTGAGTGCGTATTTCAAATCTTAAGCACGAATAAGTGTAAAACTGTCCCAAACGGACGGAATTGGGATTTTTTTTTAGAATGAAACTGTTTTGCTATTCTTGAGAGATTCTGTGAAAATGTATTTTGCTGAAATTGATTTGGTATTGTGGGTTAGTCCTTGGGCTCATAGAAAGTTGTCTTCCTTGTTTTCAAAGTATGGATAAAATAACTTTGGTTTTAATACAATTGTAATATATTTAGTCTTTTATAAGTTAATTTTCATGATTTGATTGATCAGAATTTAAATTTTTAATATTTTGGTTCCTCCACGAGAGTAACGAAGCGAAGCTAGATGGTATAGGTTATAGTTGATGGAAAAAGATTAAGGAGTAGAGTGAACTGTATAATTGATAAAAAGAACATGCAAGGTGATAAAGTGTATATATCTTTAATGGAGAAAAATAGGTTTTTATTTTAATTATATTCAGATTTGTCTTTCTCAGTTTAAATTGTTCAAGGTCTCCTTTATCAGGTTTTCCCATTTTGAAATTCAATGAAGAGCATATTAAAGGATTGAGAAGGTTAGTTGCTAACACCACGAATGAAGTAGCGAAGATAAACTTAATTAACTTCAAACAAGACAAAGAGCCTAAAATGAAACGATAAGGTGGAAGGAAGTGGCCTTCAATTCATGAGAGACACTGCGTTTTTCTGTGCACCACTAAAATTAATTGCACGCAGCAGGCGAATAAATGAAGAGCTCACGTGTAATGTAACGAGCAACACACACACACACAATGTTCCACTCGGTGTCGCGTTTCTCTCTGACACAAATCAATGTAGTGTTCTTCTTCACTCTCCAATTCCCGTTGTGAAACCAAGCCAAGAGATGGGTTCCGTGTCTCTGAAAATAGGCGACGGAACTGCCAGATTCAGAAGAGCAACCGTGTGTTCCTCCGCAGTTAACATTCTCATGATCTTCTCCGTCATCACCACTAACCTCTTCGCCCTCTTTGCCTTCACTTCTTCCCCAAAAGATCTTCACACACACCACCTTCTTCACAAAAACTTCTCCCTCATCTCCGAACAAGTCACCCTCATTCTACGAGAGATCGATTTGTCGCAAAAGAAACTTGCCCAAATAGAAAAAGACCTCCTCGGCTACGAAAGCATTGACCTTTCCCGAAACAACACTGCCAACGAACTCAAACTCTTTCTTCATCGCCACCACCTTCCTCTGGGCAAAGATTCCAAAACTGGAATCACCGAAATGGTCTCATCCGTGGGCCATTCCTGCGACAAATCCTCGGACTTGTTGTCTCAGTACATGAGTTACAAGGTTTCTGGACCCTGCCTCAATGATTGGAGTGTGGCACAGAAACTCGTTTTGAAAGGGTGTGAGCCTTTACCGAGAAGAAGGTGTTTTGCTAAAACTATTTCCAAGGTGGGTCTTCTACACCCTTTTCCCACATCGCTTTGGGAACCTCCAGTTAACAACACTGTTAACTGGAGTGGTTTAGGTTGCAAGAGTTTTGAGTGTTTGAAGGGTAAGAAACTGAGTAGAGATTGCATTGGTTGCTTTGATTTGGTTAATGGGTATGAGAATCAGAAGTTTGTGAAGTCTAGGAGTAAGAATGATTTTCTAGTTGATGATGTGTTAACTTTGGGAGGTGGTGGAATTAGGATAGGGCTTGATGTTGGAGGTGGGTCTGGGTCCTTTGGTGCTGTGATGGCCGAGAGGAATGTTACTGTGGTTACTACCACTTTAAATGTTGGTGCTCCATTCAGTGAATTCATTGCTGCACGAGGACTTTTCCCTCTATTTTTGAGCTTGGATCACAGGTTCCCGTTTTATGACAATGTGTTTGATTTGGTGCGTGCTGCGAGTGGTTTGGATGGTGGGGGGAGGCAGGAGAAGTTGGAGTTTTTGATATTTGATATTGATCGTGTTTTGCGGGGCGGTGGTTTGTTTTGGCTGGATAACTTCTACTGTGTTGATGAAGAGAAGAAAAGGGTGTTAACTAGGTTGATTGAACGGTTTGGGTACAAAAAGTTGAAGTGGGTTGTGGGAGAAAAGGTTGATAGTCTTGGATCAGGTAAGTCACAGGCTGTGTTATCAGCAGTGCTTCAAAAGCCTGTGAGAGTGTAAAGCTTCGGAAAACAATATGACACGATGAAACAATAATGCTCTTGTTTCTGCTGCCTCTGATGAATAATAAGTGCGTGGATATGACTGTTTAAAAGTAATGGTTTGTATATTATTCGGGTACTGCAAACTATTTTATAGGTGATAACTTGTTAGACATAACTGCTAGCTATTAAGTCTTGATTTTAATTTTGTGCTATGAAGTTCAAAGGATAAATTTTATTAGCTGCATAAGTTCTGCTGTCCATATGGATGTTCTGTGTTAATTTTTCATATTATTGAAAATATTAAGAACCGAGGCATGCTTGTGATGAGTGTTTTTTTTTGTCAAAACCTAGTATAATTTCTGAAAAAGCTTGTTTCTGTCTCTTTCACTTCATTGACCCGAATTCAGCCATCTTAACGATTACATGACTTGAAGATTCTTAACTGTGGAAACTGCCTTTGCTCAGTGGATATATTTGGGGTTCAAACCTAGAATTGGAAATTCAAAAGGAAAACAATTGAACTTGGAATTTCAAAAAGCCAATTTTGTCTGCAGCATTTACTTCATCTAATTATCACTTCATTTACTCTTTCATCAAACCTAATTTGTTATCATTCCAAGCAATCTTGGGTGATATCCGAGCTTATCAACAATTGGATGCTTAGAACATCTGAGGTTGGACCATGTTTTGAATTTTCGAAACTGACAACATATTTTTTTTTATCTGTTGTCTGTAAACAATAGTGTATTGGTGTCTGTTGATAAACTATATAGAAGGAACATCGTTAATGATTTATAGAACATCAAATAGTATTCGCACTTTTTTTTTTTATCAGCAAAACGAATTAATAAATTTGATTAACTTCAGGAGTGATTCAAATTGTAGTTTAACCTCTTTCACCCTCCCAAGAAGTCCCTACAAAACAGATAAATATAAAATCTAAGATTCACAAAATCTACGAATAACATCAACAATCCAACCTCATGCAAGTCAAAGAGTTCAAATACCAATTAGGGATAAGAGAACGACCTAAATCGAGACTTAGAGTAAATCAAAGATCAAATCTTGACTTGGACCATTACAATCACTTCTGACACATAATCCTTATCCTTATTAAAAATTACGTTATTCTTCACTCACCACTCCAACCCATATTGCACCCCAAAATTCGTTAACCAAACTTGAAACATTACACATTCCGAACTGAGAAAAAGTTGATGCAGGATCAATGTGGATCATAGTCATCATGCCAAACCACTCAAAACAGGGACACCAAACAAGACAAGCAAATCTGCAGTTGAAAAACAAATGTTAAGTATTCGCACCCTTAATTAAGGAAGAAGGAATACAAGCCAAATGGATTTTAACATACTTAAAAAAAAAAAAAAAAGCTACACTGAAGGTGTTGTTTTCCATTGAATTTAATCTGCAAAATCAAATAGTTAAAATTAGCTAGGCAGATTATGAATAAATTAATATGTAAATGTTTTTTCTAAGTTCTCGTTTATAATTTATCTATAAGTTAATTTTAATTTATCAAAATAATTGTTTTCTCTAAAATTATCTGCAGAAGAGTTTATTCGAACATTAAAAAACTAAAAATGGCAAAGAGTTTGAGATTAGAGTTACAAGAAAATATTGAATGGAAAAAAATGGGTTAATGATTTATTGGTCTTATTTACAACCATGAGCCAAATAACATACAACCATTGATTCCTTGCAAAACACCACTATTTAGAAGCTTCATCCTCTCTACACTCATCTGCTGAACTTGTGTAAGTCTAAATTAGGCCTATGTAAGTCTAAGTACTTTTAATAATGATTCTAGATATTGTTTACTATTCATTCTTTCTTAATCGTATTTAATCATTAAACATTCATTAACTTTCAATGGGTGTCGAAAAATCGAGAGGCTGAGAGCAAGAATGATTGACTTCTTGACATCTCAGCACTACAATCACTCTCACTGTCACTGGATTTTACACTACCAAATTTTTTTACATGTATTAGTCACGGATACTTAACATGAAAAATTAATTTTTGCTTGATTATATAAATTGTAAATGTAATCACCACAATCTAGCACTTGGATTCCAATAAAAGTAGCAGCAACATGAAATGCAATTTCATCAAAAATTTTGTCCAAATTCATATTTCTAATAAGAGACGATCACAATTTAAATTAATAAAAAATAAATTTTCAAATATAAATTTTGAATAAATTTATTTTTTGTTAATTAAATTAATTTTTTTTCTTATTTAGATGAATTAGTTAAATGATCTGATACTATTTTTTTCACCATGTGTAATAAGATATTAGTAAAAAAAATATTAATCTTTTAATTTTTAATGAAATTTAAATTTTAAGCGTATTAATAAATTGACTAATGAAATATTTTATTATTATATATATAAATTTTAAAGGTACTATTCTAATTTAAAAAATAGTATAAAATAATATATATATATATAATTAAGTTTTATTATAAAAAAATACTAAGGTTCGACTAATGCATTGGATGAGTATTGAAACCTAAATAGTTTATACAGTTCAAAAAGACAAAACAACATAATTAAATATTAAAACACCATTATCAGATTTGGTGAATGCATTATGAATTAGGGATTGATGATAGTTTCTTCCTGCATTTTCATTCCATTTTTTCTTGCACCTCATACTTAAAAAAATACTCAAAATTACCCTTTGATATTTTTTATTTAAAGGTTTTTCTTTAATTTCAGAATATGGATTCAAAGACTTCTCAGGTTATAGAATCTGGAAGTTAAAATTTGTGTTTCGGATTGTACAATATTTTAGATTGTACAATATTGCATAATCTAAAATACAAATTTATATTCCAAATTGTAGAATTTGGAATGAATAGTTTTAGAAATTTTGAGAATTTGAGGTTATAGGAAGAAATTATGGAGTTACATAAAGAAATTTCTAAAATTTTAAGATAGGTGGGTCACCTCGTCCCATTCAAGTTGCAGGTTATATGGGACGAGCAATCGGAATGAAATATACCGTTTGTCTAGATTTTTTCTTAACAGATAAGAAATAAGCTTGCACGTCCTATTATTGTCACTCCTATGCAAAAGAAACATAAATAAATTTAAAAATAAAGTTTTTTATAATTTAAGTGTCATTATTCAATTTTTTTTATGTCCAAAATATTACATCTAGTGTAATCTGAATTGGAGTAAATATGTAAAAATCATGACACATTATTTATCACTTTGGCAGATTATCCAACAATAGCCTCATTGAATTATAAGGGATTAATTAATAATAAATTAAAGATAAGTTATAGACTAAAATTACATTAATAATAAAAACACTAATGTGATCAATCGAGAGAAATGTCCATGTTGGTTCTTGGGGATGAAAACATGTCAAGACAAATCAGAATGAGATGAGACTACCAACTCGTGCGTGATACTATATATTATGAGTGGTTTGATAACGGATTTGATAAGGCAAACAAACAATCGCTAGGATAAGCTTGAAATGATTTTGATATCATATTAAGATGTGAACTTTAAGTCTAACTCAACCTCATAAAACCGGCTTATAAGATGAGGTTTACGTCCACTTATATACTATGAAATATCATAATCTCTAGTTGATGTAAGATCTCCAACAACATATACAAATTAATTTTAAATATTTTTCTTTTTTATTTAAAAATTATTAAATTTAATATAACAGGTATTCTATCATTCATCTAAACTATATTTTAAACTATTTTTCATCATTTTAAGTAAACATCCTATTTTCATTACGCTAATTAATTTAATAGTTAAAAATGTGATATAAGAAAACTATTATGGATCAATAAATAAAAATATTTAATGTCAAAATAATAAACTAAAATATTGTAATGAATAAAATAAGAATATAAAAATGAATTATTATCTATAATTGAATATATTATCTAATAAAAGGAAAAAAAAAATGTCTTCTACGAAAAATAATATATAATTGGAATGGAAGAAGAGAAATATAAATATATATATATATATATATTATTAGTAATAAAAAAAGAATAAATATGAACTACTTGAGGGATGATCAAACTCTTATACATAAACACAACCTTTAACTTCCCTTACTAGGCAAACTCCCAAAAATGGCTAACATAATACACCTAGTTGAACTTAGAGAGAATCACTGAAGGCGCTCAAGCCTACATCTAAAAAGAGTACCTCAAGAGACCATCCCCATACAAACCAAAGGGTCAAAACACCAATTAGAAAAGGTAAAAAGCATAGAATGTGACCCACGTCCAAGCCTTTAATTGAGCCAAAACAAAAACTTTCACTACATCCACTACACCCCCTTTAAAAATTACCCTATTTTTATGCTTCCAAACCTCGTTTACTACTCCGATCCAAATCACTTCCTAAACCTCATTTACCTAAGCAGACACATTACACATCATAAATTGAGAGAAGTTTAATAGTGGGTCGTTGTGAAACCCACTCTGCACCCCCAACCAAACGTAGCAATGGTTCCACAACAACCATGCAAATCTACACTCGAAAAACAAATGGGTACTAGTCTCCTCCTCAACCCCGCATAGACTACACATAAAGCTTACTACCGTGATCCCTCGCTTTTCAAGATTAGCCTTAGTGGCTAACTTATCTTCCAACACTCTCCAAACCGTAACTAGTGCAGAAGGTACAACTTTAACTTTCCAAAACTTCTTAAACAACACAACATTATCTCCACTATAATAGTTTAAAAGAAAAATTTAATAAATAGTTTAAAGATAAAAACGAGTAAATATAATAAATTATAAGTTATATTGTATGTTAATATCTTGATTGGAGTGACACATGGTCTGAATAGAAATTTGCACAAAGATTTTGTATAATATAAATGGTCCACATATATGAAATGGATAGGTAGTTAGAATAGGAATGTGTTATGAGGACAATGGAGGAACTCATATAGGTTCAACTTGTTTAAGCAACATTAATTTTATATATATGGTTTAAATTTAGGTGATAACTAATGTAATGTGTTTTGGAATCACTTATGTATAGGTGATGAACATGTCTTTTATAAATGATGGCAAATTCATGGAGCTCTTCTCGGATTTATGATCAAGGGTGTGGAAGCTATGGATTGAAATGTGCAAGATCCTCCTAGGAGCTATGGTGATCTTGAAGGTGCATGATGTGTATGGAAAGAGGGAGGTTCGGCCAGCCCTATGGTAGGTGATGAAGATGAAGATTA
>Ga0123342_1006889_pt1 | contig 15439 bp, 10 predicted proteins | sample Turbeawhitnodule_FD_89960 | JGI IMG/M metagenome (GOLD analysis project Ga0123342, IMG submission 89960) | Root nodule microbial communities of legume samples collected from Mexico - Turtle bean Mexico white nodule | ecosystem: Host-associated > Plants > Roots > Nodule | place: Mexico: Nepantla... | reverse complement strand
TACCTTACTCCTTGGGATGCGCGCTATTTATATTATTCTAATGGGCCTACCTTGTTGGGCCCGTTTATCGAGGTGGATACTGCTTAGGGTTGCATTACCTAATTCTTGATGATGGATTAGCTTCACTGATCTCGGTTTGAGCGTTAATTGTAATGGGATTCGGCCATCGGCCATGTTCCTATGATATGGGTCGGCCATCGACCAATTCATTGCGGTTCCGGTTGCCTCGGCCAAGCCTTCTGAGGTCTCGCCCAAATGGGCCGTCGGCCTCGTCGTCTCGGCCAAAGCTCTTTGGGTCTCAACCAAGTGTCGGTCAGGTGGACTCGGCCTCGGGCAGCCAGGTGTATCCCGGCCTCGCCCCATACCAATACAAAATTAAATTTAAAATTTACTTTTTAAAATTGATTTGTTGTTACATCATTATTAAGTTATCTATAAATAGTCTCAGATAACGAGTTGACGCAAAGAAAATAAGTGGTTGCGATTCTTAATAGATTTTACAACAATTAACAAAGCAAGTGAAATGATTGTCACTTTTACTAAAATTTTGAACATATAAGTATTGGTTTAAAAGCTGGAAATGTTCATTGTATATGTACCTGTCTAAAGAGTTGAAGAATTCTCTTTTCTCCTGAGATGGTGAAAGATAAACAATTGTGAAGATTTTGAGTAAGGATAACAATTCTTTCAAGTAAATTATAAAGACAAAAGAACAATAGTATTGTTGAATTTGATTAATAATAGACTTATCAAACTGAAGGGTAGAAAAATGTAGGAAAATGCACAAGGCAGAATTTCAACTGAAAATAACTGTAGCTTCGAAGGCTTTGGCACTTGGCAGAGACTTAAAAACAGAATTTGAGCAAAATTAAAAGGATATGCCAGAAAATAGAGTCAACAATTCATGCACATTATACAATGCTTTTATACTATTCTGCAATTAAAAACTTTCATTACTATATCTGTTAATTTTGCAATAATCACATTTAAAATCATAATTTCTAATTAACTGAAGTGTAAACTTTTTAGATTTGCACAAAAATTACTCATAAAAAAATTGAATACATTACAACCAAAAGTGGTGGCAAGGAAAGAAAAAAATACTTCAGGTTTGATTTTGAGAAAGGAATTTTTGAACATTTATTCTTTTGTCTTTTTACCTTTTAAAAAGAGTGTATTTTATTAACTTAAACCAAAATTTAATAATGAGTCCAGTACTAGTATGGTTTTATTGTTCTATGTAATTTCAAGTAAAAAAAAGTGAACATCATTTGTGATACATGATACAATTGTTGATGCATGGTATATTGGGTTCTAAGAGGGTGTAAATAAATGAGGCTATAATTGATTATATACGTGGAAGCATAATCAATTATATAGCCTTGATCATAATCCTTTATATATAATCTCGTTCATCATATCTTTTTAATGAAAGCTGATTTTTTTTTAATGTTTAATCTTGTTTTTATGTTATTTTATCATTTTTAAAATATTTTAATTTGGTTTATGAAATGAATTGAACTAAATAATTTAGTCTATAAAAGTTTATATTTCTTTTTAAAATTACAACCCTTTTAATGCACTTTTTACCATTTTATATTTGTATGAGAATAAATTTCAACTTAATTTCCAATTCAATTTATATATATATATAAATTTCCAAAAGGTCAATTTTTTAAATATTTTTATTACATAAATTTCATTGCTTAATAATTATTTACTATTCAAATTTAATTTATACTCATTTTTAATAAAAAAAAATACAATTAAAAATATTTTTAGTATTATATGACACTTTTTTTTAAAACACATTAATTATATTTATCACAAATTTTTCACTCACTCTCCATCAATCAACAATTATACTTTTCAATTTTTTTTATGTTGTTTGTATCCATTTTCACTCACTTGAATCAAAACATAGTATTATAGATGAAAAGATCGGATAAAAAAATAAATACTTTTATCAGCTATATGATGTATTATAACACATCTTAAATATTTATCATCTACTACTACTATTACATAATAAATAATAAACTTTTCAAGCACAACATGCAAATCTAATATTTCAAAGTGATAATACAAAAGAATCAAAACCTTACTCTATATTTCAAAAGAAAAGTTATAAACAAAAGCATAAAAACATCGTACAAAAGCCAAAAGCCCAAACCGCAGCTACAATGTCACAATCACCGCTTTACATGTTTTCTTCAACTTTCCATCTTTCAATTCTTTTTCGTTCCAAAACATTTGATAATATTTTACAAAAAGCAAATACAAAAAAACTCCCTCCAACCAACAAAATATAAACCAGAATCCTCGCGTAATCAACAACTTGCAAGAAAAGAAGTAAATCACGGTCTTGTCTGAAACAAACCAGAAAATATTATTCCATAAAGAATAGTAAAAAAATCACAACTCAATTACCTTTTCTAATATATCTCTTACTTACCAAACACCAATCTCAATAAGAAAAATCTATAATATCTTAAAATATAAACTCCTTTACTATAAATTTATTTATTTTTATATTATTTATCTTAAAAAAATATACCACAAATACTTTCTAATTAATTAAAAAAAAATCTTAATTGACTTTAATAGTACATACCTATTAAAATTTAGTGTCTACTAGAAAGTGTGTTAAAAAAAATTTGGTATTATCGATGTAAATTAACTTCGCACCTTTAATTTTTCTGAAATGATATAATAATTTTACCAAGAATAATTGATCTTTTGACATTATTATTTTACCAAGTCAAATAACAAGTCAATATTAGTAAATGTAAGCATAAAACTTCTTATTCATTACTCATTTCGTTACTCTTATCTTTCTTAATTTTAGTGAAAAAATGTCCTTTTTCCCTATATTTTCAATTTTTCAAGAACATAATTATTATTATCTTCCTTGTATATTCTTATGCATCTTCAAATGAATTTATTTAAAGAAAGAAAATCTATTTATTTTTCCTGCCAAACAATGTATATATATAAAGAAAAGGAACAGGGAGCAAACTGTTAAGAAATCTATCAGATTCAGAGAACACTCATTCAAATCACGTACTTTGAAACTTTCAACAATAATACCAAACATGCAACAGCTATTCGTTTTCAACCACTATCTTTTCTTGTTACCAAAAGTCTATTTTGCTTAACCAAATCCAGGGAAAAGGACATGAAGTTTTATTTAAAATAATAAATGAACTTGACTTGCAAAGCTAAAAGGCTGAGAATAGCCTCTGATGTTGCTAGCATACAGAAAGCTTACAAAAAACCAACTTGAACAATTATTATGACTTCAAAGTCCAAATATTTCTTTACTAGATGGAACAACATTAATGCAGTAGAGAAGGGTCACAACTCACTGGATAAATATAATATAGTGTGAAATTAAGGGTTGAAGATTGATGGAATAACCCTGATATGGGGCCATACACTGCCCTTATTCGGAAAGAAGTGCCCTCTTATTCTGACATTCTTGAGCCTTGAACCAACTTGAGTCAGGAAAACAGTAACCATGTCTGCCCTTGGCATCTGGTTCAGGATCATTATTGACCACTCTCTAAGTTGAGACGGTTAAAAATGAGTACATAAAAAAAATCTTGGGTCATATACAGAGCTAGTTGGGAAAACATAGAGAAATGGGAAAGACCCACGATGCTAAAAAACTAAAGCTACAATTTTGATTTGAAAAGAAAGGATGTACACTGAAACTATCTATACAGATTAATTTAGTCATTGTACTAAAAGGGAAAGTGAAAAGAGGATAAGAAAAAATGGTAATGCTCAAGGTAGAGAAGAACAGGAAAGAGCCCCTTCTTGCTACTTTATTAGATACATTATTGGATAGCATCAAGATTGCTTCCTGACAATCTTGACACTGCTGTAGAAGCGTTTCAGATCTTTAATAGCCTTTTCCTCAATTTGAATAGAACGAATTGAGGATGGTGTTTCTACCTCAGGCTTAAACCAGCGACTAACTCCAGTTGTTTCCGACGGCGAGCCGCCTTGACCGGTAGCAATGGAAAACCCGGCTGTTCTAGTCTTTGGACTGTGTGAAAGGCTTTGTTGTTTCTTTCCCTGTATGTAAAACAACATCCATGGTTGAACAAAAGTATACACTAGAAGTTGAATAATGCCAAAAATGCAATCAAAAACAAAAATAGGCCAAAATGCACAATGAGCTAATGATTCAAAGCAGGCATTACACATTTACAACAGTGTGATGAGAATAAGAACATGAAAGGAAGAGTTAAATCCCAAACCTGTTGCATTTGGATGTCCCTTAAGGATGGCCGAGAAGGATGGGGAGGGGTTCCTGAAGCAGCCCAAGGAGGGGTACTTATTTCTCCATCAGATACCTGGGAACTACGAGTTGTGGTAACAGGTATTGGGCTGGAAAGAAGAAATGAACTCAACTTTATTTTAACCCCACTGCCAAAATCAGAAAGATCTTCCACCTTATCTTTGCTCCCGGCTGGCTTGTTTATCTTTATTTTGCCTTGTTCATCCTGGATTTCGCGAAGAGAAGCAGAACCCTTCATGAACTTGGCCCCACCCCATGCAGGACCCTCATTTTTTGGTGCTGGGGGAGGAGGAGGAGCTACCTCTTTAGGGGCTTCATCAAGAGCACCACTCAGAAACATAGAAAGACCACCCTTCTTGCTCTTCTTCTTTGAAGCTTTTGGTGAAGGACCCTTGGCTTTCAGCAACTCTAAAGCATCATTCTTCTGCACTACAAAAGCTATATCTTTTGCACCTTGGTCTACTGTGATTTCTTCACATACAGCATCATCCTCTTCCACCTATATAAAATAAAATATAGAATTTTAAGCATTACAAGGAACTGTGCAACTAATTCTAGTTCATAACAGGAAGTAAAAGACAAGAACTTCTTTGAGAAATATTCTGCAAAATATAACAGCATTCGTTTTTAAGATGTTGAAGGTGTTCCTTCAATGAACAATCTCTTCAAACAGGAGTTTCTTGAAAGGTATAACTGGTTAATTAAGACAATAACTTCTATTTAAGTATATCTTAAACAACTAAAAATCTGAAATTGCATATACACTATTCTAAAATGAAAGTTGTACAAGCCTCAAACCTGATTGTTTTACTAATGAACTACCCAAGCCAGGTACGTCAACAGATTAAAGACTATATGGAGCACTCCGAATTAACAGTGTTCAGACTTCATATTGCATATCTAACCCAGAGATGTTCATCAAGACAAATACTCTTAAAAAAAGGTCCAATCTAAAACTACAAGTGATCAGTCTATAATTGATTTCATCTAGTACAAGTTACTTCTCTATGCTGAAAACCTTTGAGCACAAAAAATTATAAGCAAGAAAATTAATTAAATGGAAATATAATTTCAACCAATGTTTTCAAATAGTATGATAGCACATTGGAAACCAACCTTTGAATCAGAAACCCCCATGATGTCAATGTCCAACAGGTCCTCCGAGTTGGGAATGGCTTCACTTTTAGAGTAAACAGATTCTATTTCTGTCTGACCTATGTTTGATTTGCCACTCTTTCTCCTTTGTTTCTTTGATAGTTTACCCTTCTTACTGCCCTTTCCTTCTGGTAACATAGAAGACAATTCTTTATTTTGTGACGTCTCAACAGGAACACCTAGCTCTGCAAGTGAGCTTTCAAGTGCTGACTTAGATTGAAGCTTTGCAATCTGCTGGTCATCAAGAAGATGTCCATTAGACAGCTTATCTTCGAGCATCTCAATCTGCTGCAACTTCTTCCTTATAGCTCGGACTACTTTTGAGATTTCTTTATCAGAATCATCCTGGGGCTGTAGAAAAGAATCTACTCTTTGGACTTTTTCCATTTTCAAGGGCTTGTCACGAGTCCTTTGAAACTCTATCTCACTATCATCCTCTTCACTGTTAATGATGGCAGGGAAAGTAGCAGTTGGAGTAGGAAGCCGCCGGTGACTCCATGGCTCAGATGACCTCTGGTCTAGCAACCTCTCGAGGTTAGCCAGAACATCTAGTGATGCACTTGCTATGGAATGTGATGAAACTGTAAATATGTAATCAAGGTTGCGCATGACAATCTCCTGTAACCAGTAAATAATAACAGCTTTAGAACACTTACGATGTAGGAGATATATATGCAGCTATATATATCAGCAAAAAAACAATTAAAGTACAGGGCTAATTACATGGTGATATAATTATACAATGTGTGCAATGCTAGAAGATACCACCCAACATTAACGCCAAATATCTCATAAAGTATACCAGTACAAAAACACTTGCAAAATATGGAGTACAATAAAACACTATCTCTCAAATATTAGCTAATAAATTTAGTAAAGAAAAAAATATTTCTAGTAAACAAAGCATAAGAGACAAAAAACAATGAAAACATGTGACAGTGGAGGTTCAAATCAAATAAAGCAAAGCATAATTCTTCCTACATTTGTCATTTCACTTTCGTCTACCAAATGTGCATGTGATAATTTCAGATGCAAAATACACCATAACATTTTCCCTATTTCTATGATTTAGTGATTCACTTAAAAATGAAGTCACAGTAGTTATCTTTTTTTTGTCCAATTTCAAAAATAATACTTATTCACGAATACTTTGCAAACAATAATATTTAATTACAGTACAAACAATAACCAAATCTAACCAACATAAATAATGCAACTTTGTAGCAAATGAAGAACGGTAGTAGCCATAATTTCATGAGAAGTATTTTTCGTACCATCTCTAGACAATATTTCTGGATTTTTGTGAATGTAGTTTTTTATATTTTTTTATTGATATTTTTTTCAGACAAGTTGGACTCTTTGCCACTTCAGACATATTCATTCATATAAAACTTTCAAAAAAAAATTTGCATTACCATTTACTATGCACTAAAAAATAAACTATGTCCACCAGAGCTATTATGATAAAGAGAAATATTATTAACCGGCAAAGGTTGTACCTAAATATGAATATGTTCTAGAAATTAATGGTCCCAAACCCGAGATAGTACACCTATCCACTTTTTTTTTTAAATTAAAGAAATTAATTATTAATATCTCAATAAAAAAATAATTTCATATCAAGTTCTCATAATACTTGACAGAAGTTTGACTATAAAACAATATTGTGATGTACAAAACAACAATTATGTGAATGTGGATAGAAGGAAATCTACTTTTTTACCAAACAGGAGGCCGCAGATCTTGTTTCTGTTGCTTAATTAAGAGAAAGCTTAATGAGAAATAATAAGTACTCTCTTTCAATTTAAGTTTATATTTTTACAGTCTCTGTTTATTAATTGTCTGCTAAATTTATGCAGTGACTTTTGAAGTCATTAATTATTTTCAACTAATCAAATTCAGTTCATGTTACTTTCTTTAAATGCAAGCTTGTTCAAGTTGATATCTTTAAGATGACAAATGTCAGCATTTTATTCATGGTCTTAACTGTTGTGTGTATGTGTGCATCCGCATGTTGGATGCAATGTATTTGAAAACTTTAAGCAATAAATTATATAACGAATAGAGAAGCAAGAACAAAGACAATTTATTTGAAACATTATATACATTGCTAATACTTTGTGCAGTAGACAAGACCAGTACCTCGCAATATTTCTTCAAATCATCTGCTCCAAGAGAATCAGCAATCTCAAGCAGTTGTACTGCATTCCGTGGCTCCACTAAACACTCTGCAGCTACTTTTTCACAGAGGCTTTTTAAGCTGGGGGTAGATCTCTGCCTGCTAGTGTCATTTTGTACACTAGATATCATTTTACTGGAATCTATATCCTCAAATAAAATGTCTTCATTTAACTCTTCCATATCATCCCTGCTATTCAATGTGGTCTGAGAATTCTCAATCATGTTGGGAGGGTAGACAGGTTGATAGAGTGAAGCCACAATTAGTAAATGTGTTTCACCAACTGAAGCTGATGTAGCCTTCTTTACACCATGCAACCGAGTTGCAACAAGGGGCTTATCCTTACCTTTCTTCCCATCCCACATGTAAACATCACCTGTAGCTGTAACAGCGGCAGTCCAGTACTTTCCAGCTGATATGTTAACCATATTTCTTCCACACATAGCATATAACTGTTAAAATTAAACAAGAGGGGAAGTGTTTTTAGTCAACTTGTTTGTCTCAGGGAAATGAACACAACTGAAGAGAAAAGTTTAGAGAATTGGAACCTGTTGGCATCTAAGATCAGGATCAGAGGAGACCCAATAAAATAATGCGCCATCATCTGTAAGGGCCATGCTGTGTACCATTCCAGCAGCTATAGAAACCACATTAAGCCGTTCTTTGCAGTGAAATTTTAAAGGAGTGCTTCCACTTTTCTTCAAGTTCCTACTAACTACTACACGTTTTGGAGTAACAAGTCGATGACCCCAGGTAAATACCTTCAAAAAATGGAAAATTAGAACTTAAAAAAGATGTAGAAAGTACTGTTATCTCCCCAAAAAAAAATGACAACACCTATATATAACAGTTTTTTATAAAATTAACAAGGAAAACTCTAATGTTTCATATCCATGTTATATGAAAAACACTAGTTGTTGAACTTCAGTATAATTTTGGTATAGAACAAAAATAAACTAATAAAAGCAGGTCTTATCCCTCCCTGTAAAATGTGTATACACCAACACTGTATATGCAGGAACCACAGGAAGAAAATAATTAAAATTGCAGTTACCTTTGTAATTTCAAGCGTTCTAATTAACTTTTGTGGCTTCTTCTGTTTATAGGTCGTATTTTAGGCCAAATCTATGTAAAGTGTTTGGTGTCTTACTTGCAAGACACGAGTCCTAAGGTCCTAAGGGAGCCTATAACTGTACCTCAAATATGAAGATGGTAGCTAGAGTTTCTTACAATTAAAAATCTTGAAATTTTAACAAAATGACAATAGTCCGAAATTAGTTACCTCTCCATCAGATCCTAATACAATTGTGTGATATTTTGCAGCAGAAACTCTGGCCAAAGTCTTTCCCTTCAAGGATTCAACCACATGTGGGGTGTAATTAGATGCTGAGTTTGAGGTGCCATAACCAAGCTGACCCTCCCTGTTACAACCCCAAGTAAAGACTTCACCTAAATCAGAAACTACAGCCGTGTGTTTATTTGCTGCAGCAACAGCAACAATTTTTGACCTCAAAGAAGATACTCTACGAGGTGTGGGTTGTGTATCAACAGAAGGGTACCCAAGCTGTCCCTCTACACAACAATGAAACAAGAAAACACATGTCAATTATGTCTTTCTCATATTTCACACTGCAGAACAAAGAATAAAGAAAGACTAATTCTTTCTCAGTTACACAGTGTTGATTTGTAGAAAATCACAAGTACACTTTATAAAACAAAAGGAGGGATGAGGGGAAAAGACCATTTTGATGCAGTCCAGTAAAGTAGTTTACTTTACACAGTAACAACACACAAGACTTAACTTATATAAGCATGAATATCATCAAGTTTTACCTCTATTGGATCCCCAAGTGAACACTTCCCCGCCCTGAGTAGCAATAACCGTATGATGCTTAGCTGCAGCAATTGCCATCACTCTACGGGAACCCAGACCAGAAGTCACTTGGCGGGGAGTGATGACAGCAGCTTGACCACTGCAATGAGTATAACAATATAAACTCTGATTGAAAATTGTCCAAAAGCATGAACAGAACAATGACATACCCCCTCTCCATCCCTCATCCATAAAAGGTTCAAAAAAGCATGTAACTATTTGCAAAAACAATAGCTAGCAGTAAAACTGGAATAAGTTCCCATTTACTTCTGCTGTGAAATTTCTAATATAACAAGTTAGCAAAATGAAAACAAGGCAGCCTTTTAGTAATAATCAATAAAAACTGGGGAAAAAAGTGAACACAACTTTTTTCAAATCAAATGGCCCTCAAAGAACTCAACATTATTAAGGAACTTACTCAACCAACTTCTTTTTATTCAATGTTCATAATCAATAAATAGTGACCAATACACACAAAAAGCATGTTCGTCTAGATTCACACTAAAACAAACCACATACCTGTGTATATCAAAATCAGGATGCCCTAGACGGCCACCCCTTCCAAATCCCCAAGTATACACTTCTCCACGAGCAGTGAGCGCCACACTATGGAACTTCCCTGCAGAAATGAGCTTTATGAATGAACCACCAAGTGAATCAACTTTGCATGGTAACTTCTGAATATGCGCATTTCCAGTTCCAAGCTGATAATTTGCACCACTGCCCCAGCTAAAGACCTCAGTTGCCACTAAATAAAGATACAATAAAATCAGACTGTCATCCTATATGATCACTTTAATGGTGACAACAATCTAAAGCAGTCAAAAAACAACAATCTATACCTGAACTTTGTTCATTTCCAAGAGCCTGAAATACAGAGCCAGATAAGAGATCTACAGGTATTCGAGATTTAGAGTCCTCCAATGTAATAGAGGCACCATGCTGAAGAAGGATGCTTGCTGCAGCAAGATGACCAAAATGCAGAGCCCTGTGAAGGCTACTCCATCCTGATTCTCCATCCTAAAAACAACACAAGTTTTTTAATTAATGGATTCAGAGAGATAAAGCCATAGTTAAGGGAAGGAACATCAGCAATTCATTCCAATCCTAAGCAGCCACTCTCCACTCATTGGGATAAGTAAAACTGAGATGGTTTATCCTTATACAGTATACGTTGTGGATTACACACCATAAAATAATAAAGAACCTCAATTACAAGAAAGCAATCTCAGAAGGACATTTCATTTCCTTACAAGTTAGGTTTCTTTCAGTCCCTAAGTTTTGCAGCTCAAAAAATCAATTAGACATCCATCACAATAATGCCATACAATACAAGTTAAACATTAGAAAACTCTAAATAGAACTACCTTCGTAGGAAAATTTAAAGTCATGTTAAATTATATAGACATTTTTACATTTTCTGAATTCAATTAAGAGATCATTTTAGTAGTTTAACAATCAACTAACCACCATTCACTTTTTGATGTGCAGGGGTGATTCTATAACAGAGAATTACCAACACAAGGTATAACAGAGAAACAATTGCACTGTATGGTCTTGACTCTTTAGAACAAAATATGAAGGAAGTAGCAGAATCAATGTTATAAAAAGGGTAAGCAAATAGATGCCAAACTTGATAACTAGAAAATGCTGAAAAGAGAAATTATCTTACCCGGGCATCAGGATCTGCACCAGCTGCAAGAAGCCTCCTTACAATGGGAATATGGTTTCTCCAACTTGCAATATGAAGAGGAGTCAACCCAAAGGTGTTCCTCAGATTAATATTTCCCCCACTCTTCTTCAATGATGCCAAGGCCAACTCTACATCATTTAGAGATCCTTCTCGCACAACAAGCCACAAATCCTTCTGGGATCCAACACATAATATTTTGCGGCCTGTTATATGCAAATTCTGCTTTTGTATTTGAAGGGAAAGGGCTACTTCCATCACTACCAAATGTGATTAGTTATCTTTGACAATATTATATCATAGATCAGAAAGATGACTCCAACGGCTCAGCACTTATATTCCGCTCATCCACCACCTGATATGTCAAGAGCTGGATTCTCGAAAACTACTTCATCTCCAGAATACACTGGAACATCCAACAAAAATAGTCCTGAACCCAGTCCACCAGTCGATTTTCACAAATCCATGGTAATGTAAAATAGTAACCAAAATATCAGCTAGAGATATCCAATTATAAGATGAATTGGCTCTTTTTAATCTATCACTAACATCAACATCATTGCGGCCACCGTCTTTACTGTACTCTCAGCTAGCAGCAACCATTGATAAAGCCCAGTATGGTTCACATGCTACACGGAAATCTGCCATAAATAGAAACACTAATAATGTAATTCGTCTATTGGCAAGACAAACGCTACAGGAAAACACTAATATTTTAGGAAAAAAGACATAAGCATGCACAAGCAAGTAAAGTCCCTTGGAACAGACAAGTAAAGTCTCAGTATACAAGCAGCTAAGAACAAACAAAAGACATATTGAACAACTAAATTGATCCTTTGAAGGAAAAAAAAAAAGCATAGAGCAAAATGTACTATAAACGTAACTTCACAACAAAATTACATCAACACAACAAAATAAAAATTGAAACCATTTTTCTACAAATACAAAATCCACTGGCCCAGTAATTCACAAAATTAAAAACCATCATCCTGATTATTATAATTCAAACACAAATCATGAGACAATGATGCAACCCCCTTATAAACCTAACTTCTTTGGTAAAACGCTACACACATACTTGTAAAACTGTAGATCTCTCTTCTAACTGCATATACCTGTGGAACCTGACTTGTGGGGTTCCCATTTTCTATAAGTCTTCGTGTGATGCACCTAGGCTCCTTTCACGACTCTTTTTCTCTGCGATCTTCTTTTTCTTACTGCATTTCTCCCTTTCTGTTCTCGGTGTTCTTATTTCTTCCCTGTCAAAAACAAGTAAGAATGAAAAACCAAATGCCATGAATCTTCATTCAAGATAAGCTTCACAATTGATCCGTGCACTCAGAACCCAATTCATCACTCTCCCACCCAACCACCATTTCCATAGTCTATATTAGTCCCAAACACTGAATCAGGAAATGACAACAACCTCAAAAGAAACACCATCAAGCAGCACATCTCGAAAATCATAACAAGAGCAAAATCCAACCTTTCAACAGAAATCACAGGCCCAAAATTATCTCAACAGCAATGTAACACCAACCCACACAAAACATTTCGCTGGATCGTCCCACCATACCCAGAAAATCATTTTACACAAAAAAAAAATGAAAAATTGAAGAAACCCAGATGGCGAAAAATCAAGTAAAGTGATACCAGAATCAGAAGTGAAGAAAAATGGTAAAAGAATGGAAAGGTTACCTTACCTTACCCGATGACGTGGAGAGAAACAAACCCAGAACTCAGCAAGGAATAATTAAAGAGAAGTACGTCACAATAGTTAAGCTGAAAGAACTATAAATGGTGATGATTTTCGTTTCCAAAGAGTATCGAAACCCAGAATATACCCTCTCTCTCTCACACACACACACACACACAAAAACCGTGAGACCAAAAAAATGGCATAATAAAAATAAACTATTTTTCTTTCGTTACAAAATTTGTATGAAGAGAGAGAAGACATTGAGAAAGGGAGAAGAAGCGGTCCCATCCATGAGGGGTAAATTGGGAATTTCAGAGGGCCTTTGTTTGGACAAAAACACCCCTGACTTGCGAGACTTTGATTCCAACGACGACGTCTGGTCTGGGGACTAGGTTGTTGTGGCTTCTCCAAACACTCAATTTTTTTTCCGCAAAACAAGTGTTTCAAAATCACACGTGGCAGACTTCTTATCTGACGCGTGGTTAGAAAACCTGAGCTGTAGGACCAAACAAGAAAAAAAAATTATTTTTTATTTTTCATAAACATAGACATGCATGCTTTGATTATACCAATTTAAATTAAACATATATTCGCCAGAGTTGATTTCAAAATAAATTATCATATAATAAAATAGTATATGATTTTATAGTAATTAATTTAAAATCATTTATAATTAATTGAAAATTTAAAAATTATACAAATTAATTATTGTATTAGCCGAAAATATTTTAGACAAAGTGTTTTGTGTGATTTCTGAAGTGATGAGCTTTTATATGCTTTTAGAGTATGTTTTAGACAAATTATTTGTATTAATTTACAAATATTAATATAAATTATAATATTATTATATGTTTGCATCGTTCAAATACCTCAACACAATAAAAGTAAAAAATTTAACCTATTTTCTATTTTAATTTTTAATTGAAAAAAGATACGCACAGTCAGCTTGAGATAATAACATGTCGTGTCTTACCAGCTTTACCCTCCCTAATCAAAATGTATAATAGTTTTACAAAAATAATTTAATATAAATGATTAATTAACATTACCCTTAAATAAATATTGAAAAATATCTGTTAGGAAAAAATCTATTTATGGTATTAAATTATAGAACAGTTAAATATTATTTTTAGCATTTAGTTCTTATTTTACTATTTCAGTTTACTGGAGCATTAGTTAACACATAACATCATAGCAAAAATTATTAATAAAAAATTTATAATTCAATAGGTTGGTGTATTAGTTAAGCGAAATGTACTTATAACAAAAATCATAGTTAAAATTGCTAACGAATTAGTCTCTGTTAGAGAAAAATTGTGATAAAATAAAAAAGATTAACTAATGTTTTAAATATATTTATTATCAATTTCCTTAAATAAATGGAAAGAATATTCTGAAGTAGATTCTAAAAATGCAGAGGAGATGTTTCTGTTTTAAAATATATTTAATGTATTCAATCTTTTAGGAATATTTAGAATTTATAATATCGTGATCTGTAATACATATTGTAAGAATATATGTTGACTAGAAAAGGGATAAATTGGCAGTAATTAAAATTTTTAAGAGAGAATTTTTTTAATAGAACTTCCTGTCTTTCTTTAGACAAATTGGTTCATAAATTTGAATTCAATAATCCAAAGAATACTTAAAGAACTTCAAAAATAATATTGATTATGATATAAAGTATTTAAAGAATAAAAAATGAAAAAAAAAAGTTAAGAAAAGAAGATCTTACAAATTATTTATACTTGTTAAAGAAGTTAAGATGTAAAGAAATCACTTAACATTCTTATCTAATGATTCTATTTAAGATAGCTCACCTCAAACATAAAATCCTTTAAAGTTCATGCACAAAATTTTACATTTGATTTTTTTACACAAGTTTATTAAAGTTGAAGCACAAAAATTTACATTTGATTCTTTTACACAAGTTTATCAACAAAATTGTATTAACTCTTTTCTTAAAAAGTTACAGTTAAATAAAAGTTTTTCCTAGTTTAATTTCATAAAGACATTTTTCCGTTTTAATCACACAAAGACATTTTTCCGTTTTAATCACACGTAAATCTTGAAGATTTTAAGAATGTTTGTGTACCGACCAGGTAGTCGGGAGTAATGACGTGGCAGCAAGCGATAATATAGGCGTGTTGAGCGGAACACCTGGCTGACAGAAGGGCAGGAAGTCGGGGAGCTCGCGTAGTCGCCAATCATTAAGTTGGCGTGCTCCGATCTCTAGCATATCTAAACCGGCGGTCACCAAGTTTGTGTCGTAATCGCCAGATGCGAACCCAGGCAACCAAGTGATCAGAGATCGCCGAGAGGAGGACATCGCCGAAAGATCAGGAAAGCTTGTTCAAGGCTTTCAAAGGGCACGAGTGCGAAGGATGAAGTTATCAGATGATCATTCCCTTGCTAGCCAGAGGTTGAGGCCAGGGAACAGCTTACCAGGACATGCACGGTGAAGCAAGTGAAGCAGATCATGATGGCGGCCGGCGAGACCACAGGGAAGGTGTGCATGGTGACACCCCGTACTC